>Ga0209062_1000202_pt1 | contig 224457 bp, 200 predicted proteins | sample Coa_R2_2_FD_187158 | JGI IMG/M metagenome (GOLD analysis project Ga0209062, IMG submission 187158) | Surface soil microbial communities from Centralia Pennsylvania, which are recovering from an underground coalmine fire - Coalmine... | ecosystem: Environmental > Terrestrial > Soil >... | reverse complement strand
GACCTATGGGAACCTTCCAGGACAGAACCTCGATGGACCGCATCCTGTTCGCGGTCTTCACCCATGAAAACAAGTCACAGGGCGTCAGCACCCCCTTCCTGCTGACACAGAACAATTGACGTCACCGGGAGGCCCGACGCACCGGGATGCGATCAGTGGCGCAGTATGTTATCGAGGCGTGGGCAAAGAGGTGAGAGAGGATTCACGAGGACAGCATGGCGTATGAAGGGCAATTGGCCGAGATGGTGACGTTCCAGGGCTTCAAGGACGATCGGGGCGATGCCTATTACGCGCGCCCGACCCGCTCGGGCAAGTTCGGCGGCGTGGTCGTCATCCATCACCTGCCCGGCTGGGATGAATGGATCACCGAGGTCACCCGCAAATTCGCGCATCACGGCTATGCGGCCATCGCCCCGCATCTCTATTTCCGGGATGGCCCCGGCAGCCCCGACGACATCGGGGCCAAGGTGCGGGCCGCCGGTGGGGTCGCGGACGAGCAAGTCGTGGGCGATGTGGCCGGCGCGGTCAAATTCCTGCGGGCGCAGCCCAATTCAAACGGGAAGGTCGGCATCATCGGCTTCTGCTCCGGCGGCCGGCAGTCCTACCTCGCCGGCTGCTCCATCGCGGGTCTCGATGCCGTGGTCGATTGTTGGGGCGGCAATGTCATCGTCAAGGACAAGAAGCAGCTCGATGGCAAGCGCCCGGTGGCACCGATCGATCTCACCGAAAAGTTGACGGCACCGCTCTTGGGCATCTTCGGCAACGACGACAAGAATCCGGACAAAGCGCAGGTCGACGAGACCGAAGCGGTGCTCAAGCGGCTGGGCAAGACCTACGAGTTCTATCGCTATGACGGCGTCGGCCATGCCTTCTTCAATACGTGGCGCGAAGGCTACGGGGCTGCTCAGGCACTTGATGGCTGGGAGAAGGTGTTCTCCTTCTACAAGAAATATCTGGCCTGACACCCGATGACTGATGCGGGCGTTCTTTATCGTGTCGACGAGAAGGTCGGCATCGTCACCTTGAACCGGCCCGACAAGCTCAATGCACTCAGCATGGAGCTGCGCCTCGAGCTCGAGCGTGCGCTCAATGTCGCCGACACCGATCGATCGACGAGCGTCATCGTGCTGCGCGCCGAAGGCCGCAGCTTCTGCGTCGGCTTCGACATCGGCGGCGGCAATCACCCGCGGCCCTGGCGCCACGACGCGTTAAAATACCGCGAGCGCCTTGCGGTGAGCCTGCGGGCTTTGATGACGCCCTGGAACTTGTCCAAGCCGGTCATCGCCTCAGTGCAGGGTCACGCGCTCGGCGGCGGTTGCGAGCTCGCCATGTTCTGCGATCTCACCATCGCGGCGGACGATGCCACGTTCGGCGAGCCGGAGATCTTGTTCTCGCAAGCCGGCCCCGGCATCGTCATGCCGTGGATCATCGGCCACAAGCGCGCCCGCGAGCTCTTGTATTTTGGCGAGCTGATTGATGCCAAGACCGCGCTCGAGCTCGGCATGATCAACCGCATTGTGCCGCGCGCGGAGCTCGCCGCCTCGACACTCAAATACGCCAAGCGCCTCACCTTGATCGCGCCTGAGGCGCTGGCGGCCATGAAGCGCGCCGTCAACCGCGGGCTCGAAGACGCGGGCTTCCGCAATGCGTTGCAATCGGGCCTGGATACGGTGGCGCCCCTCTATGCGACTGAGACTGAGGTCGGCCGGCAATTTGATGAAATCCGCGCGAAAGGGGGTCTCAAGGCCGCGCTGAAATGGCGGCGCGACCAATTCCGCGAGGAATGAACGCCTCGACGTTAGGGGCGGAAAGATCATAGAATGCCGGGTTAGCGCCGAGCCCCGGGGATCAGCATGCAATTGCGCCGCCGTCTGTTCTTGCAATCGGCCGCGGGCGCGGCCGCGCTCCCGCTGTTTTCGCACTACGCCCACGCCGAAGCCTATCCGGTAAGGCCGGTGCGTCTGATCGTGCCGTTCGCCTCGGGCGGCGCCTCGGAAATCCTGGCGCGGCTGATCGGGCAATGGCTCAGCGAGCGGCTCGGTCAGCCCTTCGTGATCGAGCTTCGGCCCGGCGCCGGAGGCAATCTTGGAACCGAGGTTGTGGTCGCCTCCCCACCCGACGGCTACACGCTCGAGATCGTGAATGCGGCGCCGAGTGCCATCAACACGACGCTCTACGCAAAGCTGAGCTTCAACTTCCTGCGCGACATGGTGCCGGTCGGCGGCGTGCAGCGCACCCCGCTGGTGCTGCTGGTCAATCCCGCCTTCCCTGCCAGGTCGGTCCCCGAGCTTATCGCCTACGCCAAGGCGAACCCCGGCAAGATCAACATGGCTTCGGCCGGCAATGGCAGCCCGCCGCATGTCGCGGGCGAGCTGTTCAAGATGATGGCCGGCGTCGACATCGTGCATGTGCCCTATCGAGGCGGTGGGCCGGCACTGGTCGACCTGCTGGGCGGCCAGGTGCAGATGTTCTTCGGCGTGCTCGCTTCCTCGATCGAATATATCCGCGCCGGCAAGCTCAGGGCACTCGCCGTGACGACTGCCACTCCGGTCGAGGCGCTGCCAGATGTTCCGATGCTCAACAAGTTCCTGCCGGGCTATGAGGCGAGCGACTGGTACGGCATCTGCGCCCCCAAGGGGACGCCCGCCGAGATCATCACGAGGCTCAACACCGAGATCAATGCCGGGCTAGCCGATCCGAGCTTGAAGGAACGCTTTGCCCAGCTCGGCGGCACCTCGCTTGCCGGCACGCCCGCCGAGTTCGGCAAGCTCATCGCCGATGAGACCGAGAAATGGGGCAAGGTCGTGCGCGCCGCGCACATGAAGGCCGAATGAGATGCGCCCGAGCGGATCGAGCCAACTTGTGCTGCCACGCCGGCGATTGCTGCAAGCGGGCGCCACGATGCTGGCTGCGGCCACATTTTCGCGCCGCGCCACTGCACTCGACTACCCGATAGGTCCGGTGCGCCTCGTCGTCGGCTTTCCGGCCGGTGGCCCGAGTGACATTTTGGGACGACTGATCGCGCAATGGCTCGCCGACCGGTTGGGCCAGCCTTTCACGGTCGACGATCAGCCCGGCAATGCCAGCAATAGCGCGACTGCCGCGGTCGTACGCGCGCCTGCCGATGGCTACACACTGCTGCTGGTGGGACCCGCCAATGCGATCAACGCATCGCTGTTCGACAATCTTGGATTCAACTTCCTGCGCGACATCGCTCCGGTCGCCGGCTTGACGCGCGAGCCGCTGGTGATGCTGGCGAATCCTTCAATCGTAGCACGCAGCCCGGCTGAGCTCATCGATCTCGCCCGCACAAATCCCGGGAAGATCCGCCTGGCGCTGACCGATCCGGGCAGCGCCCCGCATGCATCGGGTGAACTGTTCCGGATGATGACCGGCCTTGATCTTGCGGTTGTGCGCTACACTGGCGGCGGGCCGGCCGCGCTCAAAGGAACGATCGAAGGCCAAACAGAACTGATGTTTGAGCCGTTATCGGCATCACTCGCGCCACTCAAGGCCGGTAAGCTGCGTGCGCTTGCCGTCACTTCCGCGGCACGATCGCCGGCGCTGCCCGATCTCGTCCCGTTGGGCGACGCCGTCCCCGGCTATGAGGCGAGCGCAGTCTCCGGCATCGGCGCCCCCAAGGACACGCCGATGGCGGTCATCGATACGCTGAACGCTGCCGTCAACGCGGCCTTTGTGGATCGGCAGATGCTGGCGCGGCTTGCCGAAACGGGCGGAAGCCCGCTGCCGGGCACACCGGCCGATTTCGGCAAGCTCATGACGGCTGAAACCGAGAAGTGGGCGAGCGTCGTCAAGTTCGCGGCCGCCAAATCTCACTGATCTCCGATAAGCGCTTCAAGCCCGGTCGCGCCGCAGACTGCTGTATCAATCGGCCGTCTCGCTCAAATGCAATGGTTGGGGCGCATTCTGCGCGCGCCGGTCCGCAGCGATCTCGCACAGCAACTGCCCCCGCTTGACCAGCGCCCCCTGCAGCAACGCGACCTGCCGCGCGAGCGACGCCAGATTGTGATCGAGCTCCAGAAGATAGAGCTCCAACGCCTCCATGCCTTCGAACCGCATCGGCCGTGCGCAACCGCCGGCCCTCGCACGCGGTTCCGCATCGCTCCTCGTGATCATCAAATCTCCGCCCAACTCGGCTGCTGCCGCTGCAGGCGGCACAAACCCTCTCGACCGCATGGCCTCTCCCCCTTCAGCGTCAAAGCTTGCATTGCCGCGAGGTCAAGCCCGGCAGACTCTTCCGGTTCCCCTGCCTCCCGCTTGATGGTTAAAGGATTATCGCCCGGAGAAAACGCGTATCGGTCGTTTCGCGGCGGGTGGTGCGGAGGTAGTGTTCTCTCTCTCCAGCCCGTGAGGGGAAGCCGGCACCTACGGCAACGCGAAATCCACGACGGTCAGCATTCGATGACGCTAAACGGGAAGGTGCGCCTCGGCGGGGTGGTGCATGGAATCAGCGCGACCTTGTTCGAATGGATGCGCTACGACGATTACGGCCAGCCGCTGACCGTGACTTACGGCGATTACCTGCTGCCGACCGCCGATGTGGCGCCGCATATCGAGATCCATCACATGGAATCGCCGACGCCACTCAATCCGTTGGGCGTCAAGGGCGCGGCCGAAAGCGGCACGATCGGAGCGCCGGCCGCGATCGTAGCGGCCATCGAGGATGCGCTGCGGCCGCTCGCCGTGCGCATCACCGAGCTACCTGTGACGCCGCCGCGCCTGCTTGCATTGATCGCCGCGGCACAAAATAATCTCGCACGGCAAGGTGCGGCATGAGGTTCGAGCTCCGATGACCGAAGCGAGCAACGTCGCGGCCCGCATCGCTTATGACGATCTGCGCGAATGGCTTTCTCTCGCCGAGCGCATCGGCGAGATCCGCGTCGTGCGCGGCGCCAGCTGGCAAGAGGATATCGGCCTCGCCGCCGAAGCGGTGCTGCGCGCCGATAATGGGCCGTGCGTAGTGTTCGAAGATATCCCGGGCTGTCCCAAGTGCTTTCGCCTGCTCATCAACATCTTCGCCGGCAAGCGCCGCAACATGACATTGGGCTTCCCCGACCACTTGAGCAAATGGGAGCTCAGCGACGCCTATCGGCAGGCTTATCTGGAGAAGCCCGTCACCATCCCGCACGAGATCGTCGACCATGGCCCGATCCTGGAAAACATCATGCTCGGCGACGCCATCGACGTGACGAAATTTCCGGCCCCGATCTGGCACGAGAAGGATGGTGGGCGCTATATCGGTACCGGCACCTATAGCATCACCCGCGACCCGGAGGAGAATTGGCTCAATGCCGGCGCATACCGAGCGCAGGTGCATGATCGCAAGTCCATCGGCATCGTGATGGCCAAGGGCCATCACGGCACTCTGCACCTGGACAAGTATTTCAAGCGCGGCATGGCGATGCCGATCGTGATGGTGCTTGGCGGCGACCCGATCGCTTTCTTCTATGGCGGCGTGGAAGCGCCCTACGGCCAGTTCGAGCTCGACATCGTCGGCGGCATGCGCAGGCGGCCGACCAGGATGGTGCGCGGACAATTCACCGGGCTGCCCTTTCCGGCCGATGCCGAAATCGTGCTCGAAGGCTTTGTTTCCCCGGACAAGCGGCAGGCGGAAGGCCCGTTCGGTGAATGGACCGGGCATTATGCGGGCGGCACCAGGCGGATGCCGGTCATCGACATCAAGGCGATCTACCACCGCAATGACCCTATCCTGCTCGGCGTTCCGCCGATGGGCGCCGGTCCGGACGAGATGGCGCGCTACCGCGCCGTGCTACGCTCGGCCATGATCAAGCAGAACATGACCAATGCGGGTGTGCCGGGCGTGCGGCAGGTCTGGAGTCACGAGGTGGGTGGCGCCCGCATGCTGCACGGCGTATCGATCGAGCAGCGCTATCCGGGACACTCGACCCAGGCCGCGCATGTGGCGGCGCAATGCGGGGCCTCAGCGTATGCGTCGAAATACATCGTGGTCGTGGACGAGGACGTCGACGTCACCAATCTCGACCACATGCTTTGGGCGATGCTGACCCGCACCGATCCCAAGGAATCGATCCAGTTCATCACCGGCTCCTGGGATTCGAGCGCGGATCCGGCGCTGCCGCCGCAGCGGCGCCAGGCCGGCGACATGACCCATTCCGTGGCGCTGATCGACGCCTGCAAGCCTTGGGCCTGGCGCGACAAGTTCCCGCCCAGCAATGCACCCAGCCCTGAGGTCGCCCGCAAGGCGCGCGAACGATTCGGCTGGCTGCTCGATGGCGATCAAGCCGGCAATCGTTGAAGGCGAGACAACCAAGAAACAGAAGGATGAGAGCAAAACAATGAGCCAGGCCGATGCGCTTGCGCGCGACTACGACATGCTGATGGACTTGATCCGTACTCGCACCAGCGTGCGCAAGCTCAAGAGCGACCCGATACCGGACGATTACGTCACCAAGGTGTTGGAAGCGGGACGCTGGGCCATGTCGGGCGCCAATGGACAGCCATGGGATTTCATCGTGGTCAAGGACGCGGCAATCAAGAAGCAGCTGTTCCGCGCCTATTCGGAGGTCAACCAGGAATTCATCTACTGGATGGAGCAGCAGCGCGATTTCAAGCTGCGTCATCCGGCCTACCAGATGACCCATCAAGATTCGGTGCAGCGCCAGCGCACGCAGGTTGGCTGGTCGGAAGCGCCGGTGCTGATCGTGATCACCGGTGACGGGCGCCGGCAATGGGCGACCGTGCAAGGCGCGCACACTTTCGGACGCGACCAGTCGCACTTGACGGACGGACTTTCCAACGCCTCGATGCTGATGCATCTCGCCGCGGCCGCGCTCGGGCTCGGCAGCCAGCATGTCACCATCCATATCGAGGAGCCGTTCAAGCGAATCTTGGGCGTGCCGGATCTCCTGCGCCTGGTGCTGATCATGCCGCTCGGTTTTCCGGCGGTGCCGCCGAAAGCAGGCGTGCGGCGCCCGCTCGCCGATATGGTGCACAAGGATCGCTTCGACATGAGCAAATACATGTCCAACGAGCAGGTGATCGAGTTCCTGTACGAGCTGCGCTCAGACACGATCCCGGTCTACAAGCATTCGCTCGCGGGCGATGCCGGACCATCCGGACCAAAGACTTGAGTTCATGACGCGAACCTTGTTCAGCCGCCGTTGTTTGGTCCAAGCGAGCGCAGTTGGCGTCGCCGGCTGGGCGGTTTCGCGGCGCGCATTGGCTGTCGGTGGGCCGGTCGAGAAGCGACGCCTTACCCTCGGCATTCCGGTCGATGCAGCGAGCTTCCTTCCGGTCTATGTGGCGGTGGCGCGGACCTTCAAGGAGCAGGGGCTCACCGTCGACCTCATCAGCTTTCGCGGCGACGCCGAGGTCGCACAGGCGCTCGCAGGCAATTCCGTCGATATTTCACTGCAGTCGCTCGACGGCCTGATCAACCTGATCAATGCCGGCCAAAGCGTGCGCGGCTTCTATGCCGGGTTCTATCAATCCGACTTCGCCTTCCTGGCGCAATCCAGAATCAAGCACTGGCAGGATTTGAAGGGAGGCACTGCGGGCGTGTCGACCTTCGGCTCGCTCACCGATCAACTCACCCGCTACATGCTCAAGCGCAATGGCCTCGAGCCCGAGAAAGACGTGGAGATCGTGCAGGCCGGCACCACCGCGGCCATGCTGCAGGCCATGAAGGCGGGCAGGCTGACACTCGCGATCCTATCGCCGCCGTTCAAATGGATGGCGCAAGAAGCCGGCTTCGCTCTGCTCGGCGTGCAGAGCGATATCGCCCCACAATGGCCCAAGCACGCCTATCTCGCCAAGGAAAAATTCATCGACGACAATCACGAGACGCTGCGGGCCTTTCTGCGCGCCCATGTGTCGGCCTTGCGGCTGGCTCGAGCGGAGCCGATGATGGCCATCGATCTGCTGGCCGAACGGCTCAAATGGAGCAAGGAATACGCCGCGCGCGCCTATGCGGAGACGATCCCGGCCTATGACGAGCGCGGCCGCCTGCCGGAGACCCATATGGACGTCTTCTGGAGAATCGAGATCGCCGGCGGCAGCGTGAAAGAAGCATGGCCCAGCGACAGGCTGATCGATGATCGCTTCATCAAAAGCTTCGCCGAATGGGCACCGTGATGCAGGGAGGAAGCAGAATGAGCGAACTTCATAAGCAAACGCGTTCGAACCGCGTCGTCTCCGCGCAAGCAGGGACCCACATCCCACTTGCTATCGATAGGCTGCGGACCATGGGTCCCGGCTCGTCGTTTCGCTTGGCCGGGACGACGCGTAGCTTTTGGCGCACACTAGGCGCAATCTTGGCGGTCTGTGCCACGCTCTCGCCTTCATCTATCGACGCCGTCCGTGCCGCCGATACCGACCCGTGCGACAGTCTGGTGCCGGCCGCGATCGGCGGCCCGCTGCTGCCTGCGAGCAGCGAGATCGCAGTGTTCCGCTGGCTCGCCAACGCGAACTACGAGCTCGATCATCGCGGACAGATCTTCCTGTTCGACACCTACTTCAACCGCAAGGCGCGCAACCGGCCGCTCGGCTTTGCGGCCGAGGACGTGAAGCGGGCAAGCGTGATTTTTCTCGGGCACGGTCATTTCGATCACATGTCGGATGTGGTTCCGGTAGCAGCGCAGACGGGAGCGCCGGTGGTCGGCGCGCCCATCACCATCGAGACCGCGCTCAAGATGGGGCTGCCTGCCAAGCAGGCAATCACTGTCTCAGGCGGCGAGACGCTGCATTTTGGCGATGTCACCGTCGACATCGCCCTCGCCCACCACAGCCAGCCGGCACCCGGCATCCAGGAAGCGCTCGACAATCTCTACAAGGTGGAGCTGCGCCGCGACACACCGGATGAAGCCGCGCTCAGCGAGGCGGTGCGGGCACGCGGCACGTTCTCGCCCGACGTGCTCGACAAGGGCACGCTCGCTTTTGCGCTCACCTTTCCGAACGGATTCAAAGTGCTGATGCTCGACAGCGCCGGTCCGATCACCGATGGCGACCGCAAGCTTGCCGAGAAGATCGGCCCGGTGGATGTCGCCTCGATCGCCTATCAGGCGCACGCGGTGGCCGAGCGGCAGGTGGCCGAGACCTTCCCGCTGGTGCAGCTGTTCCATCCCAAGCTCTATCTGCCGTCGCATCATGACGCGAGCTTCGGCAGCTGGATCGACCTCGGCATCGAGCCGCTCCTCGAGAAGATCCGCGACGAGATGCCGGATACGCGTTTCGTTGCACCGCTCTATCGCAGCGCGATTTGTGTCGCGACCAGCGGGCAGAGCCGCGGATCGATCACCAAGTTCCGTTATTGAGCTTCGCCGGCGTCAACAAAATGAGCTTGGCGCAGCGTCGCGCGGGAACATAAGCCCATGCCATACCGCACAGGCGCGGCGGTCCTCTTGGGCCTGCTCTGGCTTACAGCGGTCGTGCGCGCGCAGCCGACGGAGGAATTTTTCCGCGGCAAGAAGGAGCTCAATTTGGTGACCAGCTCCGCAGCCGGCGGGGGATATGACTCATATAGCCGGCTGCTGGCGCGCTACATGAGCCGATACCTGCCCGGCAACCCCACCATCGTGGTCCAGAACATGCTGGGCGGCGGTGGCATCCGGGCCGCCAATTACATCTATAACGTGGCGCCTCGCGACGGCACCGTCTTCGCCCTGATCGATCGCGGGATTCCGACGGCACCGCTTCTATATGGCGACAAATCACAAGGTCGCTTCGACGCGGTGCGCTTTTCCTGGATCGGCAGCGTCATGCGTGAGACCGGGATGGGCGTGATGTCGACGCAGTCAGCGGTCGGCAGCATCGAGGAGGCGCGGTCACACCCGATGTTCTTCGGCGCAACCGGCCCGGAAACCGATCCGGCCATGTATGCGCGCCTCACCAACGAGCTGCTCGGCACCAAGATCAGGGTTATCAACGGTTACAAGGGGCAGCCCGAAGAATTTCAAGCCATGGAGAAAGGCGAGCTCGACGGATTGTTCATGAGCGGATGGTCGGGACCGGGTCGCACCTACGTGCGCGACCAGATCGGCAAGGGGAAGATGCGGCTCCTGGTACAGATGGCGCCGGCGCGCGATCCGCAGCATCCGGAGACACCAACCATCATGGACCTGGTGAGCGCGCCGCTCGATCGCCAGATCGTGGCGCTGGTGATGGACCGTGTTTCGCTCGGACGCCCGGTGGTGGCGCCGCCGGAGCTTGCGCCTGATCGCCTCGAGCTCATGCGCGCTGCGTTTCGACAGGCGATCGAGGACCCCGAATTGCGCGCGGACGCGGAACGGCAGCGGCTTGCCATCGATCCGGTTTATGGAGCCGAGGCGCAAGTCATCATCGGCCGCCTCTATGGGTCGCCGGCCGAAGTCGTCGAGCGTTTGCGCAGGATCGTGCAATTCACGGAGCCATAGTTGTGGTGCGAGCTTTCACAGCCGCGCGCGGCCAGCAAGCTGGTCAAGCGCAGCCGCGATCTCATCCGGCCGCTCCAGCGGCGTCAGATGCCGCGCGCCCGGAAGCACAGTCAGGGTCGATCCCGCAATGCCTTTATGCATGGCCTGCGCCATGGCGAGAGGGGTCGCATAATCTTCTTCTCCCACCAGGATGGCGGTGGGCGCCGTGATCGAGGTGAGGCCTGAGCGCAGGTCGCAAGCGCCCAGCATGCGGCAAGTCGCGGCATAAGCCTCCGCATCGTTGCGCACGAAAATGTCGACGGACTCCGCGACGACCTGCGGGTTGTCGGCACGGAACTTGTCGGAAAACCAGCGCGTCACCTGAAAATCGGTCAGCTTCGCCAAGCCCCCGGTGAGCGCTGCGCTCGCCCGCTGCTCCCAGTTCTTCGGCGCGTCCGGGCCATACCAGGCGGTGGTATCGATGAGTCCCAAGGCGGCGACGCGCTTTGCTTGGCGGATCGCAAAGGCGAGCGCAATACAGCCGCCCATAGATGCCCCTGCCACGACTGCGGTGCTCCAGCCGACCGCGTCCATGAGTGCGGCGAGATCGTCGGCGTGCGCTTCGACCGTCACCGAGCCTCTCGGTTTATCGGAGCGACCGTGGCCGCGGCAGTCGTAGGTGAGCACGCAGGCGCTTACTCCCAGCCGCTCGACGACCGGAGTCCAGAACGAGTGATCCATGGCGAGCGAGTGGATGAGCGCGATGCGGCGGGCGGCGGAAGGATCGCCATGCAGCGCGTAGCCGAGGCGCGTGCCGTCGCGCAGCTTGGCATATTGATCTGAGCCTGACATCGCGCTCCCTCCCTACGATCCTTCCTGATGTGCCTCGAACCGGGAAGCTGTGCAAATTTCGCAAACCGTCGCACCGTTAAGCATTAATGAATGGTTTGCAAAAGCGGTTACCAAACACTTGGCGCAATCCGGAAAACCAGAATAGATTGCCTCCGTGAAGGCTATGAGGGGTGCACACGCGCTGCAGAAGCGCCGTGCTCGCCGCAACCATAGCGCGATGAAAACGCCTGCCGGATAAATTTCGAGGAGTGCGGCAAATGCGATTTGCAGAGCTTCGTGCAAGCGTTGTGATTGCGGCCTTGCTCGCGACGGCCACCACGCCGCCGCCCGCTTCCGCCGCGGACGCGATCAAGCTCGCGGCCATTACCCGCACGGTATTCTACGTTCCGCTCTGGGTCGCCATGCACCGCGGCTTCCTCACCGACGAGGGCCTCGACGTCGAAGTCACGTTCTATGACAATGCCGGCCACACCGACCAGATGCTGCGCAACAATGAGGTGCAGCTGGTGCTGCGCTCACCGGAAGCCTCGATGATGGACTCCTATCGGGGCGGCAGCCTGCGCGTCATCGCCGGGGGCGTGAGCAAGCTTCCGCACTTCATCATTGCGCAGCCCTGGATCAAGACACTCGATCAACTGCGGGGCGCCAATTTCGGGGTGCTCTCCGCCAAGGAAGGCACCACCTATATCGTTCAGGACATCGCCAAGGCCGTCGGGCTCTCGCCATCAGACTACAAGATCACGGTGGTGGGCGGCTCGCCGACCCGTTGGAAGCTGCTGCAGGAAGGTAAGATCGACGTGGGTCTGCAGCCCATTCCCAACAGCTACGAGGCGGAAGCGGCCGGCTTCACCAATCTGGGTTCAGCCATCAAATTTGTCCCCGACTGGCAGTTCACCAGTGTGAACGTCGACGAGAAGTGGGCCGAGCCGCATCGCGACATCGTGGTGCGTTTCCTGCGCGCCTTGCAGCACGGCCGTGACTACATGCGCACCAATCCGCGCGAGAGCGCCGAGATTGCCGCCAAGGAGCTCAACACCAAGGTCGATCTCGCCGTCCGCATGCTGGCCGACGTAGAGAAATACGGCATGTTGGACACCCAAACGGCCCTCAATATGCCGGGCCTCGAACGAATTTTCGTGACCTTGGTGAAGAGCGGCGACATCGCGCCCGATGCCAAGTTCGATCCCAAGGTCTTCACCGACATCAGCTATTGGGAAGCGAGCCACGCGGAGCCCGCGGTCACAGCGACCATTCCCCCGCGCACGCCCTAGTAGAGACCCCTCGCCGATCAAATTCCGACGAGCCGCGCGGCGCGGGCACCGGGATTTTCTCCGGCATTCCTACGAGCTTTTGCTGGTCCGATTAGGACCCGGTTAAGCCTAAACCCATTATCCGCCTGTCCGCGTCAGCATTTGAACGCCTCCGCAATCCGGGTCGCGCTTAACTATACCCGGCGACGGCGACCTTTCGGCGGATGTGATTGTTCGCGACCAACAACAAATCCGCCTCGTGCAACGAGGATCTTCTCTATCATGTTCCGCGGCATTCGAACGCGGCTCCTGGGCCTGGTCGTCGCCACGGTGGTCCCGTTCACCGCGCTGATCGGGGCCGGCCTGTGGAATCAATGGCGCAGCGATCAGGCGCAAGCGTCTCGCAGCGCGCTGATCGAAGCGCGCCTCCTGGCGGCGCGCCTGGATGACCAGATCCGCGAGCTCGACAATCTTCTGGTAGGCTTGAGCCAGGCAGTATCGGTCAATCCACAGGATATCCAGGCCAACGACCTGGCGTTACGCCGCGCCAAGAGCGAGCTTCCGGATTACATCGGCAGTCTCCTGCTGTCGGCACCCGACGGGGGGAATATCGGCACCTCGTTCGAGCCAGCCGCGGAAGGCCGCACCTATATCGGCGATCGCGATTATTTCCGCGCGATCGTGGCGAACCGCGGCGGCGTGGCCGTGGGCGACCCGGTACACGGCCGCACCACCGGCAATTGGGTGACATCGGTGGCGCGCGGGCTGAAGACGCCGGACGGGCGGCTGACAGCGGTGCTCGGCGTCGGGATCCAGCTCGAGCAGTTCCAACGCGCGCTCACCGTGAACGAGCTCCCGGCCGACAGCATCGTCCAGATCATCAACGCCGACGGCAGGGTCATTCTGCGCAGCGACAGCATCGCGGACTGGGCCGGCCGGAAGCTGCGCGATTATGAGCTCACCGCTCTGCACGCAGCCTCGAAGCAGGCAAGCGCCTCGGTGCTCTGGCCCGATCACGTCGAGCGTATCACCGGCTCGGCCGCCATGGTGGAAACGCCGTGGCTGGTTTCGGTCGGCCTGCCCAAGCAGACCGTGCTGTCCAATGTGGTCTCGCGCCTGTCTTGGGGCGCGGCCGCGAGCTTGATCACACTGCTGGTGGCGCTCGCAATTGCGTCGGCATTCTCAGCCCGCATCATAAGCCCGCTGCAGCAGCTCAGCGCCGACGCCTCTGCACTCGCCGCCGGCGAGCTTACCCACCGCACCGCCGTCGACACGAAGGACGAGGTCGGCGCGCTGGCGCTGACGTTCAATACTATGGCGGCTGCGCTGGAGGAGCGGCATCGCGAGCTCGATCAGGCGCGCGAAGCGGCGTTCGCCGAAGCGATCGAGCGAGCCCGGCTTGAGCAGCAGGAGCGACAGTCGAAGGAAACGCTCGCCGCTGTGATCGATGCCTCACCGGTCGCGGTTGTTTGTTCCGACACCGAGCGCAACGTCGTGCTTTGGAGCCGCGCCGCCGAGACTATCTTCGGCTATAGCGCCGAAGAGACCATGGGCCGGCCCAACAAGCTGGTACCGCCCGAAGCCATGGCCGAATCGCAATCGCTGTTCGAGCGCTGCCTGCGCGGCGAAGTGATCCGCGACCTCGAGGTCAAACGGCGGCGCAAGGACGGCTCGATGGTCGATATCCGGCTCGCCGCTACGCCGGTGTACGATTCCGGCGGCAAGGCCCGCGGCGTGGTCTGGACCTATGATGACATAACCTTGCGAAAGAAGGCCGAGCGCCAGCTCAACCAGATCGCCCATTACGATCAGCTGACTGGACTGCCCAACCGGGTATCGCTGAAGAACGAGCTGGCGAGTCTACTGTCTATCGCCGACGGACGCGCGGCGCACTCGATCGCACTTTTCGATCTCGACGGGTTCAAGGACGTCAACGACACCGATGGCCATTCGACCGGCGACGAGCTGCTGGTCGAGGTGGCGCGGCGCATGAGCTGCACGGTGGGCGATGCGGGGCGCGTGTATCGCTTGGGCGGCGATGAATTCGTCGTCGTCATTCCGGATTGCGGCGATCCGCGGCGGGTCACGCTGCTGGTCGAGTCGATGCTGCACCGCCTGGCGGAGCCCATTGAGATCAATGAGCACATCCTGCACATCGGCGGCAGTGCCGGCATCGCCATCGCGCCGCTCGACGGCACCTCGGTCGACGAGCTGATCGCCAATGCGGATCTCGCGCTCTACAAGGCGAAGGCGGATGGCGGACGCACCTATCGGTTATTCGTTCCGCTTCTGCGCGCGCAGGCGCAGACCCGGCGCGGGCTGCAGGTCGAGCTCAGGCGGGCATTCGACGAAAGCGAGTTCGAGCTGCATTTTCAGCCGTACATCCGCCTGGCCGACGATGCGGTGGTCGGCGCCGAGGCGCTGCTGCGGTGGCGGCATCCGCAGCGCGGTCTGGTCGGCCCGGGCGCCTTCATCCAAACCCTGGCGGAGAGCTCACTCGCCTCGGCGGTCGGCGCCTGGATCATCCGGGACGCCTGCGCGAAGACCGCCGCCTGGCGTGCCATGGGGCTTTCGCTTAATCGCATCAGCGTCAATCTGTTCCCGGCGCAATGCCGGGACCGGTCTCTGATTGTCGATATCGAGGACGCTTTGCAGATGAGCGGCCTGTCCGCCGACATGCTCGAGCTAGAGATCAGCGAGACTTTCGCCTTGCAAAACGACGATGCGATCGTGCCTCTCCAGGAGTTGCACGATCGCGGCATCAAGCTCGCATTCGACGACTTCGGGACCGGCTATGCTTCGCTCAGCTATCTGACCAAGTTCCCGGTCTCGCGCATCAAGATCGACCGCAGTTTCATCACCAAGGTCACCGAAGACGCTGAGAATGCCGCCATCGTCCGCTCTCTCATCGCCATGGCACACAATCTCAGCCTCGGCATTATCGCCGAGGGCGTAGAGACTGAAGCGCAGGCGCGATTTCTGCTGGAGGAGCGCTGCGAGGAAGCGCAGGGCTTTCTCTACGCCAAGCCGCTGTCCGCCGCCGATTTCGAAGCATATTTGCGCAATCGGCGGCTGGCGGCACACGTCGCGCGTCCGCAGCAGAAGCCGCTTTACCGCAGCATCAGCAACCTGCCGCGACCCTATGCCCGCTCGAGCCGCAAGGGTCCGCGCGCTTAGCGCATGTCCCGCAAAGATTGCCCTTCCGAAAGCGAGGGTGCGGTTTCAGCGAAGAAGGAGATGCGCACAGGCTATAGGGCGGTGAGCTTCACGCCTCTGGTCTCCGGCAGCAGCAAGGCGGCGATCACGACCAACCCGTAGGCCGCCACGGCAAAAATCCCGATCGATTGGCCGAGCGGCAGACTGGAGCTGAGCATGCCAACGAGAAGCGGATTCAGCGCGGCAATGCCGCGCCCGAAATTATAGGCAAAACCTTGCCCGGAGCCGCGCATGCGAGTGGGATAAAGCTCGGTCAAGAACGGTCCCATCCCGGAGAATATCCCCGAAGCAAAGAAGCCAAGCGGGAATCCGAGAAACAGCATAAGCGAGTCGTCCAGCGGAATTTGCGTGTAGCCGATGACGGTCAGGATCGAGCAGACCGCAAACAAAAAGAAATTCGAGCGGCGCCCGAACCTGTCGCTGAGCCAGGCGCTCACCCAATAGCCGATCAGCGAGCCGGTGATCACCACCGCGAGATAGCCGCCGGTTCCCAAGACGGTCAGGTGACGCTCGGTCCGCAGGAAAGTAGGCAACCAAGTGGTGATCGCGTAGTAACCGCCCTGGGCACCGGTCGACAGCATGCAGGTCAAAACCGTCGTGCGCAGCATCGCCGGTGAAAGGATCTCGAGGAAGTTCGCGCTTTTGCCGGCGGCCGCCAGCCTCGCGCGGGTCTGTGCGAAGATCGGCGGCTCCTCGACGAAGCGCCGCACGAACAGGACGAGCAGGGCCGGCGTGAGTCCGCTCCAGAACAACGCCCGCCAGGCCCACTCCTGCGGCAGGGCATAGAAGAACAGCGTCGCGAGACAGGCAGCCACGGCCCAACCGAGCGCCCAGCCGCTCTGCATGAAGCCGACCGCCTTGCCGCGATGCTCAGCGCGGACGACCTCGCCCATCAGCACGGCCGCAGCCGCCCATTCGCCGCCGAAGCCAAATCCCATCATGGCGCGCAGGCCGAAGAGCTGGACATAATTCTGTGCAAAGCCGCACAGGAAGGTGAAGCAGGCAAACCACGCGATGGTCAGCTGCAGGGTTCGCACGCGCCCAATTCGATCCGACAGAGCGCCCGCGGACCAGCCTCCTATCGCCGATGCGAGCAATGTAGCCGTCCCGATCAAACCTGCATCCGCGTTGGTGACCGCAAAGGCGGAGACGATCGCCGGAATGGCGAATGAGAACATCTGGACGTCCATCGCATCCAGCATCCAGCCCCCGGTGCAGGCCCAGAAGGCATTGCGCTCCCGCGAGCTCATCTCCGCGTACCACGCGGTCGGATGATGCTCGGACATCATCGTTGCGGTTGTCGGCATATCCGGCCCTTCCCCGCTCCGGTGGCAGAATACCGGTCCTCACGCTTTCCTTGCCGAGCTCGCGTTTTGCACGCATCAGCAAGAATTACTAAGTTATGAATAACTGGCGAATATCAATGACAATCGCTCATTAACTACGATTTCACTTCGACAAATGGTTAATATTGTCTAAATTCCACCCTTGATGGTACTCAACTATGGGTAAGTAATTCTTAACGGTACTGGCCGGGGGCAGCCGTGAGTAACGAGTTTGTTTGGTGCCGCGATGAAGTGCGTATTGGGGAAGCCAAGTCGACGAGCCTTCCCCAGTTCACCATAGGCCAGGCGGTCGCAAACGGCGAAGCCCGCCACCAGCGCATCCGTGACCTCCCGGTGCGGAGAGCGGATCGCCCGAACGAGAAGGCACGACGCGCCCATCCGGCGAGCAAGGCCGTTACGGCGGACGCCATCTTGCGCTCCTTCAACACCTGGGCGTTCAAGCGCGAGCAGCCCGCCGATCCACAGCTGTTGGCACAGGCCGTTGCCGAAGCAGTCACACGCGGTGAGCCCGTCCCTTTCATCTTGTATTGGGGCAAAGGCCCGCGCGCCAAGGTGGGCGAACCCGAGATCACATGCCTCGACTATCTCGCGGCCTTCGCCGGGCGCGTGCGCGAGGTTTACGCAGCTGGCGCATCGGTCGAGCTGATCTTGACCGACACCCATGCCGCACTGAACGGTCACGCAGAACGGAGCGTCCAGCAATATTTTGCCGAGGTCGGCGCACATGCCGGCGCGCGCGGCTTCTCGACCAAGCTGCTCAGCGAGCTGACATGCGCCGCGCACGCCGCCGGCGCCCTCCGCATCGACCGCGAGGCGGCGCCGGACGAAGTGATCCTGCAGCGCCTGTCGACTAGCGCCGGCAAGTGGTATCGGGGCGAAGGCACCACGCGCGACGGCGCGCTCAAATATTTTCAGATGAACATGATCGAGAAGCGCGCGGTCGAGTTCGCATTTCCACGCGCGATCTTCATCACGTTCAATGGCAGCCAGCTGCGGTGCCTTTTCCCGGACCGACTGCCCATCTTCTACATGTACTCTTTGCGGCGCGGCGTCAGCGTCAAGCCTTGGTTCTTGCCCGCCGCCGGCCCCGAGAATCCCGAACACGTCGATCTGACCTGACCGCCTCCCACTGGATGCCGGCCATGCCGCAGTTCAAGGTGCTTCCCGCCGGCGACACCGCGCTCGTGGTCGAGTTCGGCGAAACGATCGACCGGAACTTGAGCGCCCAGGTGCTGGCGCTCGCCCACCGGCTCAAGCAGGAACAGCCCGATGGCGTGATCGAGACCGTGCCGACGTTCCGTTCGCTGATGATCCATTACGATCCGCTGATTGCGCCGTTCGCTTCGCTGTCGGCGCGGATCGCCGCGCTCCTGAAAGATACACGGCCGCTGCTGCAGCCGGCTCGGCTGTGGTCTTTGCCCGTCTGCTATGAGGAAGAGTTCGGCTTCGATCTCAGCGACGTCGCCGCACGCACCGGCCTCTCGCCCGCAGATGTGATCGAGCGGCACAGCTCCATCACCTACCACGTCTACATGCTCGGCTTCCTGCCCGGCCAGGCCTACATGGGCGATCTTCCCGCGGAATTCGACCTGCGCCGGCGCGACACGCCGCGCACCCGGATCCCTGCGGGATCGCTTGCGGTCGCGGCGCGGATGACTTGCATCTTTCCCCTGGAAACGCCTTGCGGCTGGCACGTGATCGGCCGTTCGCCGGTGCCGCTGTGGCGGCACGGGCCTGCGGCTTCGGCCCTGCTCGCCCCCGGCGACAAAGTTTCTTTCACGCCGGTCTCGATGCGGGAATACGCAGCACTCTCGGCCAGGGCTATCGACGGCGCACTCGAGATCACGCCGCGTGACATCGCGGTCGAGGCGGCCGCATGAGAACTCATGGAATGAGTGGGCCGTACATGGGGCAGGAACTTCCGATCGACGATGCGAATGTGAGTTTTCCGTGCCTGCGCGTGCTCGCGGGAGGGCTTCTAACTACCATCCAGGATTTGGGCCGCGCCGGTTACCAGCACCTCGGCATTCCGCCGAGCGGCGCGCTGGACCCGGTGAGCCTGCAGGCCGCCAATGCATTGGTCGGCAATCCGCCCGGGGCGGCAGCGCTTGAGATCGCTTATCTGGGTCCGACGCTCGCGGTCGAGGCTGGAAGCGTTCGCGTCGCCCTCGCCGGCGGCGCAGCACCGATCGAGATTTCCGCCGCCGACGGCACGACCAGGCACGAGGAAAACCTGCGCAGCTTTTGCTTGCGCCGCGGCGACCGGCTTCGCATCGGTTCGCTGGCACAGGCCGCGGTGCTCTATCTCGCCGCCGAGGGCGGATTCGACATTTCGCCGGTGCTCGGCAGCGCCTCGACATACATCCGCGGCGCCTTCGGCGGGCTTGGTGGGCGGGCGCTCGGCGCTGGCGATCGCGTCCCGCTCGCGCGCGCATTTGCGAGCCAGCGCGGGGACTACCGGCTCGATGGGCTTGACTTGAGCTTGCCCAAGCGCATTCGCGTGATCGCAGGCCCGCAATGCGACTATTTCTCTGAGGGCACGGTGTCTCGCTTTTTTTCCGGCGAATATAGGGTGGCGCCCGGCTCCGATCGCATGGGGATGCGGCTTGAAGGTCCGCGCCTTGAACATCTGCGCGGCGCCGACATCACTTCCGACGGCGTCGCCACAGGTTCGATCCAGGTGCCGGGTGACGGCGCGCCCATCGTGCTCTTGGCCGACCGGCAGACGACCGGCGGCTACCCGAAGATCGCGACTGTCATCTCGGCGGACCTGCCAGCGCTCGGCCGGCTCCCGATCGGAGCCAAGCTCTCCTTCGCGCCGGTCACCATGGAGGTTGCCGAGTCCGCGCGGCGCGCCCTCTACGAAGATATGCGCAATCTGTTCGCACGCGTCGTCCCGCTGGATAAGCCCGGTGACGTCGTTGACCGATTGTTTGATTGCAACCTCATCAGCGGCGTCACGGACGCGCGCAGGCCGGTCGCATAGACCTGAGCAAAAGAACTCAGATCATGATCCGGCGGAAGCGCAAATGAGTGAAGCCTCGGGCAAGAGCCGAACGAGAACGATCGGCCAATTGCGCAGCGCGCGCCTCGCCGAGGTCCCGCGCGGCATCCTCTGCATGATTGCAGCCAGTCTCGCCTTTGCGGCCTCGAGCGCTATCGCCAAGTGGGCGGTCGCCAACTATCCGGTCGGCGAGGTGATGTTCCTGCGCTCGTTTTCCTCGTTTGTCGCCTGCGCGATCTTCGTCCTTCCGGTGAGCGGCCTTAGCGTCTACGCAACGCGAAGGCCGCGCGACCATCTGGCACGCGGGCTCTCGCAATCGATTTCGCAGACCTTCACTGTGCTGGCGCTCGGCCTGATGCCGCTCGCAGGCGCCATCGCCATCAACTTCTCGGCCCCGCTCTGGTCCGCGCTTCTGTCGGTCATCTGGCTTAAGGAGCGGGCGGGTCCGGCGCGCTGGAGCGCTCTGCTGTTCGGCTTCTGCGGCGTGCTGATCGTGACGCATCCAGGAGCAGATTCGATTCAGCTCGGCGCGCTGTTTGCACTGGCCAATGCCGTCATGTACGGGAGCGTCACGGTAGCGGTGCGCGGCATGACCAAGACCGAATCCTCGAATACGCTGTTGATGTGGCAGATGACGACCATCGCGGCCTTGCACGCGCTGCTTCTCGTCTTCGGCATCAAGCAACCAACTCCGGCCGATGCCGGCCTCCTCATCGCCAGCGGGATCGCCAACGCAATCGGGCAGTATCTCTGGACCAAGGCGCTCCATCTCGCGCCCACCGCTGCAGTCTCGCCGTTCTACTACTTCCTGCTCGTCTGGGCGATGCTGATCGGCTTCGTGGTTTGGGGGGATGTACCCTCTTTGGGCCTCCTCCTCGGCTCGGGGATCGTAGTCGCCTCCGGGCTCTTCCTGCTTTGGCACGAGGCGCGCCGCACGCCGCCCGCGCCGGTGGTGCTGCCCGCCGCGCGCGGGGCACGGCCGTAAGCTGGACGGTGCTCGATGGCTGCCCCTTGCACATTCAAGCCGCGAGCGTCTTTACTGCCCCGCGGTGCTGCAAAAGTTCGGTGAGCCCCTCGCCCGGAACCGGCTCGCCGAACAAATAGCCCTGCGCTTCGTCGCAGCCGAGGCCCGCGAGGACGCGCCTCTGCTCCTCGGTCTCCACACCTTCCGCCGTTGCGATCATCCCCAAGGCAGTGGCGATGCTGACCACCGCCTGCACGATGACGATGTGCTCGGTATCGAACCCGAGATCGGAGACGAAGACGCGGTCCACCTTGATCTTGTCGAACGGGAAGCTGCGCAAATAGCTGAGTGAAGAGTAGCCGGTGCCGAAATCATCCATGGAGATGCGAATTCCGAGATGCTTCAGCCGGCGCAAGGCAGTCAGGGTCGCTTCGCCGCTGTCCATGAAGACACGTTCGGTGATCTCTAGCTCCAGCCGGCCGGGGGCCAGGCCGGTATCCGCGAGCACCCGTTCGATCGTCCGCAGCAGATTTGGGTCGGAGAACTGAACCGGCGAAAGATTAACAGCGATCCGCAGGGTGTCGGGCCAGTCGGCCGCGCGGCGGCAAGCCTCGGCAAGGACCCATTCGCCGAGCTGGAGGATGAGGCCGCTGTCCTCGGCGACTGGAATAAAGGCTGTCGGCGACACAATGCCCTTGGTCGGGTGGTCCCATCGCACCAATGCTTCGAAGCCGGTGATCACATCGCGCCGCAGGTCGACGATCGGCTGATAGTACAATTGCAGGTCTTTGCGCTCGATGGCATCACGCAGGTCGACCTCCATCTGCCGGCGCTCGTTGAACTCCTTGCTCATGGAGCTGTGGTAAAATTTGTAGCTGCCGCGGCCGCCCGCTTTCACGGCGTAGAGGGCAAGATCGGCGGCGATCAGAAGGTCGTCCGGCGTGTCACCGTCGCCCGGCCCCACGGCAATGCCGATGCTGATGCTGCTGCGGATCTGGTAGCCGTCGATCTCATAAGGTTGATCGACCGCCTGCACCAGTCGGCTCGCCAGCATCTCCACCTCCCGACAGGAATCCAGCGACGGCACCATAATGGCGAACTCATCGCCTCCGAGGCGTGCCAGCTCATCATTGGACCGCAAACATGATTTCAGCCGGTTCGCCACGTCGCGCAGCAGAAGATCGCCGACCCGGTGGCCGAGCGTGTCGTTTATGACCTTGAAGCGGTCGAGATCGAGGAAAAGCACGGCGAATTCCCGGCCGTGAGAACTGGCCGCCGCCGGATGACCTCGCTCTTGATTCGTGCGTTCGAGGGCCGCACGAAACACCCGCCTGTTCGGCAGGCCGGTGAGCGGGTCTTCGGAGGCGAGCCGCGCCACATGCGCTTCCGCCTCCCATCGCTTGGTGATGTCAGTGAACGTCTGCACGAAGCCGCCGTCGTCAAGACGTCCGCTGCGTATCTCCAGCACCGTTCCATTGCCCATCGCGCATTCGGAAACGCTGAGCTCTCCCGGCGCGACCGGGACCATCTCGAGCGCCGGTGGCCGCCTGTCGCCAACGACGGCACCCATCTCCACATGACCGTTCCGTGCCTGGTGCGCGATAAGTTGATCATAGCTCGGCGGCGAGTTGACGAGCTCGGCAGGCAGACCCAGCAACTCGCCGCATCGGCTGTTGATAACGGGAATCTCCTGGTCCTTGGTCACCAGCATGATGCCCTGGCTCATGTTCTCCAGCGTGCGCTGAAGATGCTGCGCTTTCTGCTCTGCCGCCGCCTCGGTCCGCAGAATCTGCTCCATGGCAGCCAACAGGATTAGGGTCAGCACAATTCCGGCCGTGGTATTGATCTCGAGCGTCGACCAGGAAGCGCGATGGATCTCGCTCTCGTTCGCGCTGACGCTCAGCCAGAGTGGCTCACCTCGCACCTTGCGAATGGTGACCAGGCGCAACTCACCTGCGGCATCGACGTCTTGAAATGTCGCGTTGGCGCCAAGCTGCATCTGCGCGAAGATCTTGTTGCCTTCGAGATTCTGTCCCAATGCGAAGCCATTGCCGGTCCCGCCGCTCGAACGAACGATTCCATCAGCGCCGATGAGCGAGATGGATGCCGAAGGCCCAAAATCGATCTTGTCGTAGAACTCGGTCAGATGCTCGGGATTGAGCGAGGCTACCACCACGCCGGCGAACGAGCCGTCCGGGTTGGAGATACGCCGGGAGAACTGCACCGACCATTTCTTGCTGACGCGGCCAACCATGGGCTTGCTGATGAACAGCTCGTCAGCCGGGTCGTTGACATGAACCTTGAAGTGCTCGCGGTCGCTCAGATCCGTGGGCGGCGTAGGTTGCGGCCCGACATTCGAGGCGCGCAAGATGCCTTTCTCGTCGATGACCGCGACCTGGACGATGATCTCGCTCAGCACGTCGGTGGTGCGGACTATGGTGCCTAGATCGGTGCTGTCCTTGCGCTGCTCGATGTTGCCGCGCAAGTAGAGGAGGGCTTTGTCGATCTCTCCGATCGAGCGAAGCACGTTCTCCTCGAATATCATCGCGAAATTGCGGTTGGTCCGCTCCGCTTCGCGCTGATCGCTTTGATAGTCTTCGGAATATTTGACGGCGATGCCGATCCAGATCAGCGCAATGATGGCGAAGCCGAGAACCGCCGAGCTCCGGCGTTCAGCCAATAGCCTGGGCAATTGCCAGACATGCAAGTTCATGGCAACGACAGCCCGTAATTATACTGATCGGACGCTAACGGCCGCGGGTTTCGTCTCCATTAATTGCGCCGTGCAGAGATAGAATGTTTGGGCAACAAACACTTAATCTTAAGCACCTCCCAGGCTCCAAATCCGCCCGCGACGGTGCATTTCAATGGCTGAACAAACGCAAAGAACTGATTTCACGCAGTCAAAACGCTTGGCGCGCACGCAGCTGGTTGGCCGCCGCTGCGTGCGCGCACTGGGAGGGCAGCAAGGTTCGGGGGGACCCGCCTCTCCCGGATACCTCCCTCGGGGAAAGGGAGGAGTCTTCCGGCGGAACGATCTTGCCATTGGAAGCACCACGATGGGCCTCGGGCATGTGCTTGGAATGCGGTTGGCCTTGGCCGACCTTCTACCCGCCTCGCAAAGTGTTCCCTCTGGTTCGACCATCCACGCCCTCTGTTTGGGCTTTTGCGTCGCTCCGGGCGAGCGTGAAATTCGCCAATCTTCCGCCGTGGGCTGCCCAAATCCGCCTTGCGGAGTCGGGGCTTGTGCGGATATGTGAGGGATTGCGGCTAGTCTCCGGCTGGGGCGGCTGGCGTCGGTCTGGCGCAACCTGAGAAACGTCGGCGCCGATGCGCCGAATGGGGACCGGCAAGAATTTGATTTTGCGCCTTTTTTCGATTTGGCGCCCCCCTGCTCGAGAGCGCGGTGGGAGCTCCAAGTTCGGCGGCACGGGGTGCCTGGGGCAGGGATGCCGGAGAATCCGGAGAAGCAACTTTCGACCGAGCAAAGCCACTTGGTCGCGTCGGTCATCCGCGAGCAGCTGGCGCGCCGCCGCATGTCGCGGCAGCATTTGGCCGACCAAGCCCGGATCAGCATTTCGACCCTGGAAAAAGCGTTGTCCGGCCGTCGTCCTTTCACGCTCGCCACCACAGTGCGGCTTGAAGAGGCATTAGGAGTTTCGTTGCGCAAGGGCGAGCCCGAGCTTGGAGCGGCTCCCGCCAATCTTGCGCCCGGCCATCTCGGGTTCTATTCCCGGCCGGCTGTCAGTTGGATCGAAGGCGCCTACCTCACACTGCGGCCCTCGTTCAGCGACCCGCAGGCGATCTTTGCTTATCGGACTGAGATTTGCTGGGACGACGGCGCCTCGAGCCTGGTGTTCCGCGAATCGGACCGTGTCGACGCCGAATTTTCCCAGCAGGGCTTGGTGTCGGTGCCGCACCAGTCCGGACATATCTATCTTATCACCAACCGACAGGGGCAATACCGCCTGGTGATCATCTCACGCCCGACGATCAATCGTGAAATGTTCGGGATCATGACCACGCTGCGGGTTGGCCGTGGCTCGGAATTGATGCCGGTGTCGGGGCCCATCGCCTATGTGCCGCTGGCCGCGCTGCCGAAGGTTGAGTTCGGCCGCATCCCGGTGGGACACGCGTGCCACCAGCCGTACCGGAAGCTTCTGCGCCGTACCGTGGAGGAGCCGTTCGCGTTGTTCCTGTCGGTTTAGCCCTGCTTCAAGGCAACCTACCCGCCGCGATTTTGGCCGACCGCACCGATGATCTGTTGCGCACGATCCGCTATGGCCCGCGGCGTCGCCACGATGTCTCCAACTATCTTCTGCATTTCGACGCCGGACACCGGATTGATGTCGAAGTGCTCCTTGGCGGCCTCGGCCAGGAAGACCGGGTCCTTCACCATCGTGTCGAAGGCTTCGCGTAGCGCCTGCACCCGCTCGCGCGGAACGCTCGGAGAGGTGAAGATGGGGCGTCCGATCGTGGTCGGGGCCGACAACAGCTTGAAAATCGCCCGGTCTTCGTCGTTGCCGGCGAGATCGATCAACAACGGCACATCGGGAAGGTCGGGCGCCTTGGCGAGCCCTATCTGAACAAGAATGTTGATCTTGTGGTCGGTGAGCCAGTCCGGATGCGTCGCTTTCCATGAGCCCCAGGCGTTGGAGCCGCGGCCGTCCACCTCGCCCTTTTCCATGGCCAGATTGATGTCGTTGCCGCCCGGATAGCCGAGCACGATCTTGAACTTCGTGCCGATCAGGGCATTCATGGCCTTGGGATATTGCGAGCTGGTGCTGCCGCCGGTCGCGCCGACAACCACCAGCTTCTTCTTCGCGTCCTCGATCGTCTTGATTCCGGATGTGTACCAGGTCGCGGTCGTGTTGTTGTCGGCATTTGGATTGCCGATATAGGTGAGCTTGGTCGTGTCGATGTCGAGTTGCTTGTCGCCCATCGCCTGCTCGACTGAAAGCGACTGGTCTGCCGTCGCCAGTACGGTGCCGTCCCTAGGCGCGAGGCTGTACACCCATTTCGTCGCCGCGCGGCTGCCGGCACCCGGCATGTTGCGCGGCACGACGGCGGGCTTGCCCGGAATATAGTTGCCGATGAAGCGCGCCACCAAGCGCGCGTAGAGATCGTACGTGCCCCCCGGCGAATAGCCGATGACCATGTCGATCTGCTTGCCGCGGTAGAAGTCCTCCACCGATTGCTGGCTCAGCGCCGGAGCAGCCGTGCCGAGCCAGAGGAGTGCGGCGGCCCCGCAAAGCGCAGCGCACCTTCCTATGAAACATCGCGAATGAGCCGGGTCGAACATGATCGACGATCCTCAGCCTGCTTCCCGGCCGCCAACCTACCGCTTTGCCGAGGCTCCAAGCCGCGGCAATCGGACGCAAGCCCGCATGTCGGGGGAGCTGCTCCGGCATGGCAACGAGCCCTGCCGGAGCGCAATTCCTCCACCGCTATTTCAAGCGGTCTTTGATCTTGTTGAGGCCGGCTCGCGCGCAGGCTTCGTCGAGCTGCGCGCCGGGCGCGCCGCTGGCGCCGATTGCGCCTACCACCTCGTCGCCGACCTTGATCACCACCCCGCCGCCGAAGAACATTACATGCGGAAGCTTTGCCAAGCCATTGATGCCGCCCGGCTCCTTGGCCCTCTCGGCGAGCGGGAGAGTGTCGGAGCGGAAGGTGACGCTGGTGTAAGCCTTATCGTTGGCGCTATCGAGCGTGTGGATGCCGGCGCCGTCACCACGCAGCTCGGCCTGGCGCGCACCGTCGGCGTCGACGAGGACAGCGGTCTCCCGATAGCCGTCTTTGGCGCAGGCTGCAACCGCTTCGGTCACGGCCTCGGCGGCCAGCGTTGCCGGGATCCTATGCGTGACCAATGCATCGGCGTTGGCAGGCAGCGCAAGTCCCAAAAGACCGGCTGCAGCCAGCAGCGGCCGCATGAGTGTTTGGGCTCGTTTCATGGCTTTCCTCCTTGAGGGTCGTTGAGCGGAGCGGAACATTACAACATGATGCCGGAGAGCGGGCGCTGGTTTTTTGCAGGGTCATTTGGCGTCGTTGAGCTCGCTGCCGGCATGCGCCGGCAGCCGATAGAAGATGATCACCGATAGAAGCGTCAAGCAGCCGAGGGTGAGGTAGCCGAGCGCCACATCTTCCGCGGCGATGGCAGTGCGCGCGTGCCAAATGAGGCTCAAATGAACGACCAGCGCGGCGAGCCCCACTCCAAAGCTCTGCGCCAATTGCTGCGCCATTGCCTGGAAGCTGGTCGCGCGAGAAAAGCTCTCGGACGGCATTTCCGCATAGCCGAGCGACTGCACGGCGGTGAACTGCACCGAACGCGAAAAGCCGCCGATGAGCAGCACGAGCACCATGACGATATAGGGCGTTGTGAGGCGAAAAAAGCCGCAACTGATCAAATAGGCGCCCATGACCGCTGCATTGCCGATCAAGAGGCGGCGAAAACCCAGCGGCCGCAACAAGGGCCGGAAGGCGAAGCGCATCGCGAGCGAGCCGACCGCGCTCGCCAGCGTCATGAGCCCGGCCTGGAAGGCGGAAAATCCGAAGCCGAGCTGCAGCAAGAGCGAGAGCAGGAACACCGACGAGGTCGTGCCCAAATAGAACAAGCCGCCGCCGCTGACCGAAGTCGCGAAGGTGCGGATCCGTAAAAGGCTGAGATCAATGATCGCGGACGCGGTTTGGCGGGCATGCATGAGGTAGAGGCCGGCACATACGGCGCCGGCCGCGATCGATGCCAGGATGACGGGTGCACCGACCACACCGCGCCCCATCGCCTCGAATCCGAACACCAGGCCGGCGGCCGCCATCCCGATCAGCACGAAGCCGCGCAGATCGAGCGGCGTGACCGCCTCTGCGCGCAGGTCCGGGATGACGCGCAAGACCGCGATAACGCCGGCGAGGCCGATCGGCAGGTTGATGAAGAAGATCCACGGCCAGGAGAAATAGGTGACAATGAAGCCACCAACCGAGGGACCGAGCAGCGGCCCCAGCACCGCCGGAATCGTGATGTAGTTCATCGCCTGCACCAGCTGCAGCTTGGGCACGCTCCTGAGCACGATCACGCGGCCGACCGGGGTCATCATCGCGCCGCCCATTCCCTGCAGCACGCGGCAGACCACGAGCTGGAGCAGTGAATGGGCGACCCCGCAGGCTACCGAGCTTGCGGTGAACACGAGGATCGCCGAGATGAAGACGCGCTTGGCACCGAACCGGTCGGCCATCCAGCCGCTCACCGGCACGAAAACGGCGAGTGCCAAGAGATAGGTCGTGATCGCGAGATTGAGCCGGACCGGGTCTTCGTGGAGCGAGGCTGCCATGGACGGCAGCGCGGTCGCGATCACCGCGCCATCGAACTGGTGCATGAACTGGGCGCCGCCGACGATGAGGGGAATGATAAGCGGATTGCGTGGCATCAATGGGGAAAGTCTCGAGACTGAGCTTCGTTGGACGTAGGGCTACTCCCTGGGCAGAAGCTCTTAAGGCACCGCGGCCGCAATCGCCAACCCGATCTCGTCCGGCCGTTTTGCAATGCGGTTCGTGATATAATGATTCCATGAATAATTCGGCTGCATTCCCTGGCTCCGATCCCGACCCCGAGATCGCCCTGTTGCGCGATAATGTGCGGGCCTTTGCGGCTGCCGAAGTTGGACCCCGCGCCGCCGCCATCGATCGCGAGGACCAGTTCCCGCGCGATCTTTGGCCGAGAATGGGGGCGCTTGGGCTGCACGGCATAACCGTAGAGGAGGAATTCGGCGGCGCCGGCATGGGCTATCTGGCGCATGTGGTGGCGCTCGAGGAGGTGAGCCGCGCTTCCGGCGCCGTCGGCCTGTCCTACGGGGCTCATTCCAACCTTTGCGTGAACCAGATCCGGCGCAACGGAACCCAGACCCAGAAGCGAAAATTTCTGCCCCGCCTGATCAGCGGCGCGCATGTCGGGGCGCTGGCAATGAGCGAGGCCGGAGCCGGGTCCGACGTGGTTGCAATGACCACGCGCGCCGAGCGCAAGGGCGACCACTACGTCCTCAACGGCGCCAAGGACTGGATCACCAACGGATCCGAAGCCGATGTGCTGGTGGTTTATGCCAAGACCGATCCCTCGGCGGCTGCACGCGGTATCACCTGCTTCCTGATCGAGAAAGGCATGAAAGGCTTCCGGCCAGGGCGCAAGCTCGACAAGCTCGGTATGCGCGGGTCGCCGACGGCCGAGCTCGTGTTCGAAGATTGCGAGGTTCCCTTCGAGAACGTGCTCGGCGCAGAGAACGACGGCGTCAAAGTTTTGATGAGCGGCCTCGATTACGAGCGGCTGGTGCTCGCCGGCGGGCCGCTCGGCATCATGCAGGCCTGCCTGGACGTCGTGATCCCTTATGTGCACGAGCGCCGGCAGTTCGGCCAGCCGATCGGAGAATTCCAATTAATGCAGGCCAAGCTCGCCGACATGTACACCAATCTCAGCGCTTGCCGCGCCTACGTATACGCCGTGGCGCGCGCTTTTGATGGGGGCCGGATCGAGCGGATGGACGCCGCCGGCGCAATTCTCTACGCGGCCGAGCATGCGACCCAACTGGCACTGCAGGCGGTGCAGGCGCTCGGCGGCAATGGCTACACCAACGATTATCCGGTCGGCCGGCTGCTGCGCGACGCCAAGCTCTACGAGATCGGCGCCGGCACGTCAGAGATTCGCCGCATGCTGATCGGGCGCGAGCTGTTTCGCTCAACGGCCTGAGCGCGCCATGCCGGTTCTCGAGACATCTATCGACACTACGAGCGAGGACTTCCGCGCCAACGCCGACAACCTGCGCCGCACGGTTGGCGCGCTCAAAGAATTGTTGGCGCGGGTTGCCGAGGGTGGCGGTGCGCGAGCACGCGAACGCCATATTGAGCGCGGCAAGCTGTTGCCGCGCGACCGCGTGCGGCTGCTCCTCGATCCGGGGGCGCCGTTCGTCGAACTGTCTCCGCTCGCCGGCCACAAGCTCTATGCGGAGGATGTTCCGGCCGGCGGCATCATCACCGGCATCGGCCGCGTGAACGGGCAGGAATGCGTCATCGTCGCCAATGATGCGACCGTCAAAGGAGGCACCTATTTTCCGATCACCGTGAAGAAGCACCTGCGCGCGCAAGACATCGCCCGCGAGAACCGCTTGCCCTGCGTCTATCTGGTAGATTCCGGCGGCGCCAATCTGCCCAACCAGGACGAAGTGTTTCCCGATCGCGAACACTTCGGCCGCATCTTCTACAATCAGGCGACGCTCTCGGCGGCCGGGATTCCGCAGATCGCGATGGTCATGGGCTCGTGCACCGCTGGCGGCGCCTATGTGCCGGCCATGGCGGACGAATGCGTCATCGTGCGGGGGCAAGGCACGATCTTTCTTGGCGGGCCGCCACTGGTCAAAGCCGCCACCGGAGAGGTGGTGAGCCCCGAGGAGCTTGGCGGCGCCGACATGCATGCACGTATCTCCGGCGTGGTCGATCACGAGGCGCTCGATGATGCGCATGCACTTGGGTTGACCCGTGCGATCGTGGCGAGGCTCAATCGCACCAAGCGCAGCACGCTCGATGTCGCGGCGCCGACCGATCCGCTCTACCCCGCCGAGGAGCTTTACGGCATCGTTCCGGCGGACCCGCGCAAGACCTACGACGTGCGCGAAGTGATCGCCCGCCTGGTGGACGGCAGCGAGCTCGACGAATTCAAACGTCTCTACGGCGAGACGCTGGTGACCGGATTTGCCCGCATCTGGGGTTATCCGGTCGGCATCGTCGCCAATAACGGCATTTTGTTCTCCGAGAGCGCGCTCAAAGGCGCGCACTTCATCGAGCTCTGCTCGCGCCGCGGCATCCCGCTGGTCTTCCTGCAGAACATCACCGGTTTCATGGTGGGCAAGAAATACGAATCCGGCGGCATCGCCAAGGACGGCGCCAAGATGGTGACAGCGGTCGCTTGCGCAGCCGTGCCGAAGTTCACTGTCGTGATCGGAGGCAGCTTTGGGGCCGGCAACTACGCGATGTGTGGGCGCGCCTATGGCCCACGATTCCTCTTCATGTGGCCCAATGCGCGCATCTCGGTGATGGGCGGGGAGCAGGCGGCCGCCGTCCTCGCCACGGTCAGGCGCGACAACCTCGAAGCCCATGCAGAGAGTTGGAGCGCAAAGGACGAGGAGGCCTTCAAGGCGCCGATTCGTGCCCAGTACGAGGTGCAAGGTCACCCCTATTACGCGAGCGCACGATTGTGGGACGACGGCATCATCGATCCGATTGATACCCGGCGCCTCCTGGCGCTCGCCATCTCGGCGAGCCTCAATGCGCCCATCGAAAAGACGGAGTTTGGAATCTTCCGGATGTGAGCGCTCTTGTGCCGGGCTTGACCCGGCACCGTTCCATACCGCGGAACAAATCGGAAGGCGTATAGAGAGGCCAAAAGCTGGAACGGCTCAAGGCCGGGACAAGGATTGTTGGTCGCACGCCGCATGTTCAAAAAAATCCTCATCGCCAACCGCGGGGAGATCGCATGCCGGATCCTCCGCACCGCGCGGCGCCTCGGGGTCCGCACCGTGGCGGTCTATTCAGAGGCGGATGCGCAGGCGCTGCATGTCGCCATGGCGGATGAGGCGCGTTTGATCGGTCCTGCGCCGGCGCGCGAGAGCTATCTCTCAATCGAGCGCATCATTGCGGCGGCGCGGGCAAGCGGCGCCGAAGCAGTGCATCCCGGCTACGGCTTCCTGTCGGAGAACGCCGATTTCGCCGATGCGTGTGCGGCCGCCGGCATCGTTTTCATCGGCCCAAGCGCTGCATCTATCCGGGCCATCGGCGACAAGGCAGCGGCCAAAGTCATCATGGCGCGCGCCGGCGTCGCCGCCGTGCCGGGCTATCACGACACCGCACAAGATGCTGGAACCTTCGCGGCAGCTGCCGAACGACTGGGCTATCCGGTGCTGATCAAGGCGGCTGCCGGGGGCGGCGGCCGCGGAATGCGGGTCGTGGCGGTGCCGGCCGAGCTCCCCTCTGCGCTTGCATCCGCCCGCAACGAAGCCAACTCCGCCTTCGGCAATGGCCGCCTCATCCTCGAAAGATATCTCTCCCATCCGCGCCACGTGGAAGTGCAGGTCTTCGGTGATCAGCACGGAAACCTGGTGCATCTGTTCGAGCGCGACTGCTCGGCGCAGCGTCGCCATCAAAAAGTGATCGAGGAATCCCCCGCGCCGCAGCTCGACGATGAATTGCGGCAGGCGCTGGCAAGAACTGCAGTCGCTGCTGCCCGTGCGGTCGATTATGTGGGTGCCGGCACCGTCGAGTTCATCGTGCATGGCCGCGACTTCTACTTCATCGAGATGAACACGCGGCTTCAGGTCGAGCACCCGGTCACCGAGATGATCACAGGCTATGATCTCGTTGAATGGCAGCTTGTGGTGGCGGCCGGCGCGGCGCTCCCCGTGCGCCAGGACGAAATCCGAATGCAGGGTCATGCCATCGAGGTGCGCCTTTATGCGGAAGATCCGGCTCAGGATTTCCTTCCGGCAAGCGGCCCTCTCGCGCGATTCCACCTCCCCGAGCCCACAATAAATCTGCGCGTGGAGACCGGTTTGCGCCAAGGTGACGAGATCGGAATATTTTACGATGCCTTGCTCGCGAAGCTGATCGCCCGAGGCAGCACCCGTGCCGAAGCCTGTCGCCGATTGGAGGCCGCCTTGCACGCGACCGAGATCAGCGGCGTCGCCCACAACCGCGATTTTCTCCTGCGGCTCGTGCGTCACCAGGCCTTTGCGGCGGGCGCGTTCGACACCGGATTCATCGACGCGCATCGCGCGGCGCTCGCGCTGCCGCTTGCGGTTGCGCCTTCAAGCGCGCTGGCGGCCGCAAGCCTGGCCTTGCTGATGGGCTCAGGCGCCGATCCGAGGGCTCCGCTTGCGGAGCCAGACCCGCATTCGCCCTGGAGCCGACGCGACGGCTGGCGCGTTTTTGGCGAGGTCGAATACGAGCTGCATTGGCTGGACCAAAGGCTGGAGCGTCACCTGACAATCCGTTTTCATCGCTCCGCCCTGGAGCTGATCTTCGACGATGACAGCGTTGCGACAGTCACCCGCGCAGAATTCAACGGGACCAGCCTCAGCTTCGAGCTCAATGCCCTGCCGATGCAAGCAAGTGTGCGCCGGAAGGGCAAGGATTTCGAGCTCGCGCTCGACGGGAAGTGCTGGCGCCTCACCTATCTCGACCCGTTGGCGCGGAGCGCACGCCATGAGCTCGCCTCGGCGCTTTTTGCCGCGCCGGTGCATGGGCGCGTGCTCGAGGTGCCGGTGTCGGCGGGCTCGAACGTCAAACGCGGCCAGGTGCTGATGCTGCTCGAATGCATGAAGCTTGAATACCGCCTCACGGCGCCGATCGACGGGGTCGTCGAAGCGCTGCATTTCGCGGCCGGCGATGTCGTGGAAGAAGGTGCGCAATTGCTGGAATTCAAGCCGTTGAGCAACTAGGCAGCCGGAGCCGCGCTCAAGGCCCCGGCATTTCGAACCATAAGCACGGTTGCGCGGGCCTTCTTCGAAGCGTGAGCGCGCTGACGCGCGTCTTCGGCGCGCCATGTCCCGACGCAAACGGTCATCCATAAAGACGCGTCGCGCCCATTCTGAGCCCCGGAGCGGCCGGGTGTCATTGGGCGCGACGCTCCTCGTGATAACTTCGAAATTGCCTTATTGCTTGCTCCAGACGGTGCCGTTCGACCACTCGATCCGGCCGTCGGGCTGGACCACCCCCACCATGTTCCACGGACCGCCCACGCTCATCGTGGTGTTGCTCGAAAGCTTGGCTTGTCCGATGCCGCCGTTGTCGCTCTTGATGTCGAGAACGTTGCCCGACTGAGTGACGGTGAAGGTCTGGCCGCTGTTCTGACAGGAGGCCGGCTGCGGCGAGCAGTGCCATGTGCCGGCATAGTTCGGGGCGGCGCCCTGCGCATTTGCGCTTCCGGAAATCGCGCCGGCGGCCAACGCCCCAAGCGACAAGGCGAACAACAATCTCCCGGGCATCGTCATCTCCTCTGGTCTCACGACGGCTCTCCGCGCAACGATCCTGGCGCGATGCATCCGCCGTTGCTTGTCACAGTCACCCCGGCCAACAGATAAGCATCCGATGCGTCGCTGTGTCGACAATAAAATTTGCCGCACCAGACTGGGCCGGCACGAGCAATGAGTGAGATGGGGGCGCAGCCGCTGCGCGCTGCGGCCGCTGCCCTGAAATGATCCGCGCCTCCCCGCTCCAGCTAATCCAGCGGCTCGATCTTGACGATGGACGCCCCGTGATTGCTGCCGACCCATAGGACCGGGCGCGGGCCGCTTTCCTGGACGAAGACCCGCCTGATATTGGTCGGGCGTGGCAGCAGATAATCGGTGAACGCGCCGGTCTTGGTATCGAGGCGCACCACGTGGTCGTTCATCATCGATCCGGTCCACACCTGCGAGGCATCCTTGGTGGGCACCACATCATACGGATCCGTCCACTTCATCGGCAGCCGGTACTCCTTGACCGCGGCCGTCTTCGGATCAAACAATCCGATCGCGTTGCCGCCATATTCGGCGAACCACAGCCTGTTCTGATCATCCACCCGGCCGCGCCGCGGCCGCGAGCCATCGATCGGCGTGCGGTATATGGTGGTCATCCCCGTCTTCGCATCGCGGAGGCCGATGCTCGTCCCACCGAACTCAAGCTGATAAACGTTGTTTTGTTGGTCGGTCGGCATGCCGTAGGCGGAGATTTGCCGTCCGGAGGGATCTTTTGACGGACCCATATCCTCATATTGCCCGCTCGCCACATCCAGGCGGTACACGTCATGAGATTCCTGGTTGTTGGTCCACACCTTGCCGTCAACGTCGTCGTGCTGGGGCGAGACCATCGAGGCCTGGGTCGATGGCGATTGCCAAGCCTTCGGGAACGGGTAGATTTTGACCTCATGCGTTTTGCGGTCGATCTTGGCGATGCCCGCCTGGTACATCATCGCCAGCCAGACGTTCTTCTGGCCGGGATCGAATTCGAGATCGAGCCCACCCTTGGGCTCGTCCGCCTTCAACACCGGAATCGGGATGTCGGTCGCCTTGCCGGTCTTGGGATCGAGCGTACCGACGAACTGGTGACTGAAGTCGGAATACCAAACCGTGCCATCCTGGTCGACGATCACATCGTGCGGCTGCGCGTCCTTTCGCGGCAGGTCGTATTCGGTGATCACCACCTTGGTTGCCTCGCCTTTCGGCCGCGGCAGCGTGGCGAGCTCGTAATTCCATTGATCGGTATTGCTTAGATTGACGCTTGCCAGCCAATTCGCCTCCACATCGTATTGGGAGCGCGGCATCGGCGATCGGTTGCCGCGCGGCCCAGGCAAAAGCGGCTGTATATGCAGGGGTTGGGTGCCGGGCGAATAGGTTCCCATGCGCGTGAAGAGGTCCTTGAACTCTTGCGGGTCGTGCGTCGAGGTAAAGACGCGCTGCAGAGTATGGCAGGTCACGCAGTTGGTCAGGTTGCCCTTGAGGTTGTCCGGTCCCGGGGCGCTCATCAGCCACTCGGCGTTTGCGAGCTGGTTCGCGAGGTCCTTCGATTTCACAAGGCGAAGATCGGCGCGGCTGCCGGTTTCCGTCACATCTACCTGTCGGGCCCCGTCCAGCATGTAGTCGGCCGCACGGATGGAAATCCGGTAATGACCAGGCTCGAGGCGGTCGCGCGCGAAGCTATATTGGCCCTTTTCATCACTGACCACGGTGGTGGTGATGTTGGAACCATCCTTCCGGGCACTTACCAGCACCCCTTCCATTGGGCCTTCCTCGGCCGATGTCACCTGGCCGCTCAATGCTCCCGGACCTTGCGTCTGCGCCTGGGCGCCGACCATGAGGCCTCCCAACGCGCAGGCAACGCCCGCGCCTTTCAGGAACTGCTTGCTACGCATTGCCATCTCCTATGAGGGTTTCGGATTCCGCCGCCCCTCTTGTTGCTCTGCGACTTTCCGACATTCAGTTTGAGCCATTCACGAACCGCGCGGCCGCCGTGACAACAGATTTCGGCAGCTGATAGCTTTCCTTGAGCAACTGCTCGATATCGGCAGCAGATACCGGATTGATCTCGAGCTTTTCCTTGGCCGCATCGGCAAGGAAGGCCGGGTCCTTCATCGTGTCGGCGAAGGCCTGCTGGAGGGCGTGCGCGCGCTCCGGCGGAAGGCCGGGAGGCGCGAGGAAAGGCCGGCCCATCACTTGGCGTGCAAAGATGAGCCTGAGTATCTGCTTCTGCTCCGTCGTTTTCGCCAAATCCAGGATGAGAGGCACATTGGGTAGATCGGGATGCTTCGTCAGCCCAAGCTGAGCCAGGATGTTGATCTTGTGCTGCGCGACCCAATCCGGGTGGGTTGCCACCACGCTCGACCACGACCAGCCGCAGCGGCCTTGTACCTCGCCCTTTTCCATCGCGAGATTTACGTCATTGCCTCCCGGATAGCCGTGAATCACCTTCATCTTCGTGCCAAGCACCCCGTTGAGCACTTGCGGGAAGACATCGGTATCCGAGCCGCCGCCGGTCCCACCCACGGTCATCGGTTTGGTGTAGAGGTCCTCGAACTTGGTGATGCCGGACGTGTACCAGGACGCGCAGATGCTCACCTCGTTGTTGGCGCTGCCGAGCCAGGTGAACTTCGTCGGATCGAACTCCACGCCGGGAGTTCCCAGTAGCGGATCAAAAGCGAGACCGCGGCCGATGGTGCCCAATTGCGTCCCGTCCTTGGGAGCCACCTCATAGAGCCAGTTGGCGAGACGCAGGCTGCCTGCGCCCTCCAGATTCTTCGGAATGACTCGCGGATTCCCCGGGATATGGCTGCCGATATGACGCGCGACCGCGCGCGCATAGACGTCATATGCACCACCCGGGCTGTAGCCGATCTCCATGTAGATGTCCCGGCCCTTATAGAAATCGGCTGTGCTCTGCGCATGCGCAATTGTAGCCGCGCCAAGGAACGCCGCAGCGCCGACGGCAGCCCATCGGACCCCGTCCATATCTCTGCTCCATCAACTGATTTGCCAGGACAACAACGCACCTCCGCTTGCGGGCGGAGCAGCTTTGCCCTCACCTCATAACGCCGGAGCTCGGCCAACAAGACGCGACAAAGCGTGGGATATAAAGCCGCAGGCTTCGCGCTCATTCCTCGCCTGGAATGGCCCGCGCAGGAGGACTTGCGGCGACGGTGAGAAGCTCGGATAGTTCGCCCCAAACTCCAGGCTTCACCGAGGGAGACAGGGAATGTCGAAAGCGTCGGACAACCTGCGCGACACCATCGCTCGGCGCAGCTTCCTCAAAGGCGCAGGCGCAGCCGGCACTGCGGTCGCGGCGGCACTGACCGGCGAGCCTCCCACGCCCGCCGAGGCGCAGAGCACAAGCCCGTCTGCCCTGGCACCATCGGCGAGCACACCACCCCCGGCGGACGCCCTCCTCACGTTAACCGCAACCGAGGCGGCCTTTCTCAGCGCCGCTTACGATACGTTCATTCCCGCCGACCGACTCTCGCCATCCGGCACCGATTGCGGACTGGTGACGTTCATCGATCGCCAGCTCGCCGGCGCCTGGGGCTACGGCGCCAAGCTCTATCGCAGCGGCCCTTTCATCAAGGGCACGCGCGAGCAGGGCTACCAGCTCTCGCTCACACCGCGGGAGTTCTTCGCGGCCGGCATCAAGGCCGCCAATGCCTGGACGCGCAAGACCTTCGGCAAGGATTTCGACCGTCTCACACCCGCCGAGCGCGAGGCAGCGCTCATGACCATGGACGCCGGCAAGGCCGAATTTGCTGACATCAACGCCAAGCAGTTTTTCGAGATATTGTACGAATCCGCGATGGAGGGCTTCTTTGCCGATCCCATGTATGGCGGCAATCGTGACAAGGTTTCCTGGCGTATGGTCGGCTATCCGGGACTGCCCGCAACCTACGCCAGCAAGGCGCTCGAATACCGCGGCAAGAAGGTCGTGCTCGAGCCGCAATCAATCGCCGACTTCAGCTGACCGGGAGCAGGAAATGGCCAGGACAATGAAGGCCGTCGACGCCGTCATGGTCGGCATGGGGTGGTCGGGCAGCATCATGGCGCGCGAGCTCACCAAGGCGGGCCTCTCGGTCGTCGGCCTCGAGCGCGGCGCCGACAAATCGCCGCGAGAGAATTTCGCCCTGCCGGGCATTCGCGACGAGCTCAAATATCGGGTGCGCCAGGAGCTGATGCTCGACACCTCGATCGAGACGCATACGCTGCGCAACAAGCCTTCCGAGCTCGCGCTGCCGATGCGCAGATGGGCCGTGCCGCCGGTAGGCGATGGCCTCGGCGGGGGTGGCGCGCACTGGAACGGCGTCACCTGGCGCTTCTCTCCGAGCGAATTCGTGCTGCGCAGCCATTTGACCGAGCGCTATGGGAAGAGCGCCATTCCCGAGGACATGACGATCCAGGACTGGGGCATCACCTATGACGACCTCGAGCCCCACTACGAGCATTTCGAGCGGTTGTGCGGGACGTCCGGCAAGGCCGGCAACCTGCGTGGCCAAAAGATCGCCGGTGGCAATCCGTTCGAAGGCCCGCGGCAGAATGAATACCCCAACAAGCCGCTCATCATGTCGCAGGCCGGATTGATCTTCACCAAGGCGGCGGAGAGCCTCGGTTACAGTCCGTTTCCGACGCCGGCCTCGAACTCGAGCGCACCTTATGTCAATTCTGAAGGACTCAACATCGGCCAATGCCAGTACTGCGGCCACTGCGAATATTTCGGCTGCGAGTCCAACGCCAAGGCAAGCCCACTCGTCTGCGTATTGCCGGTGCTGCGACAAGATCCGAAGTTCGAGCTGCGCACCGACGCCTATGTGAAGAACATCGTCTACGACAAGGCCGCCAAGAAGGTGCGCGGCGTCGTCTATATCGACCGGCGCAGCGGCGAGGAGATCGAGCAGCCGACCGATCTCGTCGTGCTCTGCGCCTACCCGTTCAACAACACGCTCTTGCTGCTGACCGCCGGCATCGGCGAGCCTTACGATCCTTCAACCGGCAAAGGCGTCATCGGCAAGAACTACTGCCACCAGACTACGTCATCGGTGACCCTGTTCATCGAAGATGAGATAAATCCCTGGATCGGCACCGGCGTCTCGCCGGCCGCGATCGACGATTTCCAGGCCGACAATTTCGACCATTCAGGGCTCGGCTTCTTCGGGGGCGGCTTCATCTCGCCTTCGGTCAGCGGCGGACGTCCCATTCAGGTTCGCGCGACCCCGCCCGGAACACCGCGCTGGGGCTCGGCCTGGAAGGAAGCTACGGCCCGTTGGTACAACCACACTTTTCCGCTCAACTGCCACGGCATCAGCTACGCGCATCGCACCAACTATCTCGACCTCGATCCGACTTACAAAGATGCGATCGGGCGCCCGCTCATCCGCATGACCTACAACTACACCGAAAACGACTACAAGATGTCGGCCTATCTGACCGAGAAAGCGGTCGGCATCGCGCGCGCCGCCAATGCGACCATTGTGGGCGATGCCCGCCCGCGCCGCGGCAACTATGGCGCCGGCAATGGCGGCGCGGCCCACCACACCGGCGGCGCCCCGATGGGCACCGATCCGAAGACAAGCGCGCTCAATCGGTATCTGCAATCCTGGGAGGCGAGCAACCTGTTCGTCATGGGTGGCGCCGCCTTCCCACAAAATCCGGGCCATAACCCGACCTGCACCATTGGGGCGCTGACCTATTGGTCGGCGCATGCGATCACGTCGCAATACCTCAAATCGCCGGGTCCCCTAGTGAACGCGTAAATTTGACGCTTTGGGTCCGGTTACCTTAGCATCCAGTCAGAGAACCCCAGCAGCGCGGAGGAATATGATGCCGACCATTCGCCATCTCGCCCTCAAGACCAAGAACCCGGCCAAGCTCGCCGAATTCTACACCCAGGTCTTCGACATGAAGATAATCCACACCGAGAAGAGCGGCTCGGTGTTCCTGAGCGACGGCTATCTGACGCTCGCGCTGCTGCGCAATCGCGGCGAAGCGGCACCGAGCGGCTTCAATCATTTCGGCTTCCAGGTCGAGAACCTGGGCGAGGTCGAGAAGCGCTTGAAGAAGTTCGACGAGCCCATGGAGGAGCGCCCCTCCAACCGCCCCTACGCGGAGCATCGCGCCATGGATCCGGACGGCAACCCTTTCGACATTTCCGTGCATGGCTACGGCACCGTCGAGTTCGCCGCCGAGAGGGCGAAGAAGAAAGAAACCGAGAAGGTCTAGTTGTCCGGCGGTCGTCCAATGAAGGACCTCATCCTGAGGAGCCGTGCGCAGCACGGCGTCTCGAAGGATGGATGCACGGCATGCGCTTTCAGCCATGGTTCGAGATGCGCGGGCCAAGCGGCCCGCGCTCCTCACCGTGAGGTCCTGAGATGGGTTTGGACCGGCGTCCTCGGCTTTCTGTGGGTCGTCGCAACCATCGGATTGCCCGCCCGCCCCGCTGACGCCGCCGACTTCTATGCCGGCAAGACGCTGACCATCTTCGCCGGCCTGCCTCCGGGCGGCGGGGTCGACGGCGAGATGCGCACGCTGGCGCAATATTTTTCCAAGTATATTCCGGGCCACCCGACCATCCTGCCGCGCAACATGCCGGGCGCCGGCGGCATCGTGCTTGCCAACTACATGAACAACAACGTGCCGGCGGACGGCCTGACGCTGGCCATGCCCGGACGCAGCGGCTTTCTGTTGAGCAACGTGGTGCCGCAAAAGGGCATCGGCTACGAGCTGCCCAAGTTCTCCTACATCGGCAGCGCCGGCAGCGCCGTCAATGAGCTGTGGCTCAGCGCCAGGCTTGGCATCGGATCGGTCGCCGAGCTCAAATCCCGTAAGACTGAGATCACCATCGGGGCGCTGACGGCGCGCTCGGAAAACGCCATAGCGCCACGCGTGCTGGCTGCTTACGAAGGCTGGCCGCTGAAGGTCGTCACCGGCTATGCGGGCTTCCAGGAAGTCCTGATCGCGGTCGAACGCGGCGAGGTCGACGGCCTGTTCACGCATGAGGGCAGCATCGACAACACGCGGCCCGACATGATCGCCAAGGGTCTGCTCAAGCCGGTCGTGCAATCATATGCGAGCTTGCCGGACGTGCCGGTGCTTTCCGACGTGGTGACAAATCCTGATGGGCGTGCGCTGCTCGCGCTGGTTACGACACCGAGCCAGATCGGCCTGCCGCTGATCGGTCCGCCGGGTATTCCGCCGACGCGGCTTGAAACCCTGCGTCAATCGTATGCGCGGCTGATGGAGGACGAAGATTATCGCGCCGAAGCGGAGCGGCGCGGGCTGCCCGTCGGCCGTGCGGTTCCAGGCGCCGAGCTGCAGGCCTTGATCGCGCGCAGCCTGTCCAATGTGCCCGCGCCGGTGATCAAAGCCTATCTCAATTTCACCGGCATCAAGGCCGACGATTAGAAGAGTTGCAATGCGCATGAACCGCCTTCCTCTGACTCATGCCCGCGCTCGTCGCGGGCATCCACGCCCTTCTCATTTGCCTCCAGCGGTCCAAGGCGTGGATGGCCGGGACAAGCCCGGTCATGACTCCTGATGGCCAGCATGTCGACCGAACGCTGCGACATCATCGTGATCGGCGGCGGCAGCGCCGCCTTCTCGGCGGCGGTATCAGCACGCGTTTCGGGCGCCGAGCACGTGGTGATGCTGGAGAAGGCAAGCGAAGCCGAGTATGGAGGCAACGCCCGCTATTCGGGAACCGGCTTTCGTTTCGTGCATGCGGGCGCAAAAGAAATCCGCGCGTTCGTGCCGCAAGTGGATGAAGCAACCTTCGCCACGATGGTCATTCCGCCCTATGCGGCAAATGATTTCACGGCCGATCTTGATCGGATGACGCGCGGCGCCATGGACCCCGCGCTCGCCGGCGTGCTGGTCTCCCAGTCGAACATGGCGGTGCACTGGCTGCGCGAGGTGGGCATCAAATGGGAGCCGCTCAAGGAGCATGCCAAGGTCGATGGCAAGCGCTATTTCGAACGCGGCATCGCCATTCATGTCGCCGGCGGCGGCATCGGCCAGCTCACGCAATGGCGGGAAATCGCGCGCCGCCTCGGGATCGAGATCAGATTCGATTCCCCAGTTTCGGCCGTGCACGGCGACCTTCGTCGCGTGGAGGGCGTGCGCGTTTCCGGCGCACAATCGACCTACGACCTCACCGCCAAGGCGGTCATCGCCTGTGCGGGCGGCTTCCAGGCCAACCCGGAAATGCGCGCCCGCTACCTCGCGGGCAATACCGACCTCGTTAAGGTGCGCGGCAGTCGCCACGATACCGGCGAGGTGTTGCGCTATCTGATCGAACTCGGCGCGCGCAGCGCCGGCCACTGGCAATCGGGCCACATGTCGCCGGTCGACGCCAATGCGCCTGCCTTCGAGACCGCGCAGGACGCCGAGGGGCGCGGCAATACCCAGAGCCGCTATGATTATCCGTTCGGCATCAGCGTGAACGCACTGGGCATGCGCTTCTTCGACGAAGGCGAGGCGCAGCATTCCTTCACCTATGCCAAGACCGGCCGCGCGGTGCTCGCCCAGCCAGGCGCCATCGCGTATCAAATATACGATCAGGAAGGCCTAAAGCAGCGGCGCTATCCGCACCACAAGGCGACCTTCGTGGAGGACTTCACCATCGCCGGGCTCGCCTCCAAGATCGGGATCGAGCCCAAGGTGCTCTCCCATACAATCGATGAGTTCAACGCCGCAGTGCAGGATGACCTGCCGTTCGATCCGACCCGGCCAGACGGCAAGTGCACACGCGGCTTGGCGCTGCCGAAATCCAATTGGGCCTGCCGGCTCGCAGCGCCGCCATTTCGCGCCTATCCGGTGACCGGCGGCATCACCTTCACGTTCGGCGGGGTCGCCGTCGATCAGCGCGCGCAGGTGCTCAACACGCTCGATCAACCGATCAAAGGCCTGTTTGCTTCCGGCGACATCGTCGGCCTGTTCTTTCACAACTATCCCTCGTTTACCGGACAGACCCGCAACGCCGTGTTCGGCCGCCTCGCCGGCCAGGCTGCCGTTGCGGAGAACTGATCAAGATGATCGCCCCGCTCAAGCAAGTCAGCGCTCCGATGCGGGCGCTGAGCGAATACATCGCGCGAGCGCCGACCCGTGCCCTGCCGGCGCAAGTCGCAGAGAAGGCGCGCCACCATATTCTCGATACGCTCGCCGCCATGGTATCGGGCTCGCGACTTGCGCCTGGTCGCGCCGCTCTCGCCTATGTGAAAGGTCTCGGCGGCACGCGCGAAGCCTCGGTCGCGGGCAGTCGTATTGTCACATCGTGCGTCAATGCCGCGCTCGGCAACGGCATGCTGGCGCACGCGAACGAGACCGACGACTCGCACGCGCCATCGCGCAATCATCCGGGCTGCGCCGTGATTCCCGCAGCGCTTGCGGCTGCCGAAGCCGCGCACGTGAGCGGCGAGCAATTCCTTCGCGCGGTCGTGCTCGGCTATGACGTAGCGGCGCGCGTGAACTATGCGCTCGGAGCCGATGCCTTCGCGTTCGCGGGCCGCATGACCCACAGCTTCGGCGGCACTTTCGGCGCCGGCGCCGCGGCCGCTGCGCTCCTGCGCTTCGATGCTCTGCGGGCACGGCATCTTCTCTCCTATTGCGCGCAGCAGGCTTCGGGAGTGGGTGCGAGCGTCCGCGACGCGGACCATATCGAGAAGGCATTCGATTTCGGCGGCATGCCGGCGCGCAATGGCATGACCGCGGCCGGCATGGTGGCGGCCGGTTTTACCGGCATCGATGACATTTTCAGCGGCGAACGCAATTTCCTGCAGGCTTATGCGGCGGGTTGCGACCCCACAAAGCTCGGCGAAGGGCTCGGCACGCGATTCGAGATCCTTGCCACCAACATCAAGAAATGGTCCGTCGGCTCGCCGGCGCAATCGGCCATCGACGCTCTCTTGCACCTCATGCAGGAGCACCAACTCACGCCCGGCCGTATCAAGGCGATCACTGTGCATCTGCCGCGCGGCTCCGATCGCACCGTCGATCGCACGCCAGCGCCCGACGTCAACGTTCAGCATCTCCTCGCCATGCTGCTGATCGATGGCACGCTGACCTTCCGCTCGATCCACGACCACGCGCGCCTGCGCGACGCGCGTGTGCGCGCACTGAGTAGGCGGATCGCGGTGCTGCCGAGCGAAGAGCTCCTCAATGCGCGACCGCGACGGCAGGCGATCGTCGAGGTCGAGACCCGCGACGGCGCGCGGGCAAGCCATCGCGTGATTGCGGTGCGCGGCACTGCCGACAATCCGATGGACCGTGCCGAGGTCGAGGCCAAGGCGCGAGACCTCGCGGATGGCGTGCTCGGGCGAGCGCGGACCGAGGCGTTGATCGCGGCGATCCGAGATCTTGCGGGGGTCAAGAATATCGCCCGCCTGCGCCCGCTTTGGCAGGCGGCGACCCCGCGCCCGCTCCCCAAGGGGCATTGACGCTGGTTGGCTCAGAACGGATGCTTGGCGCGGTTCAGTGGAGCACTCATGAGCCGTCACCTGACCCGAGCAGCGCTTGCCATGGCGGTGAGCTTCGGCTTTGCCGCAACCGTGCAGGCTGAGGATTTCTACCAGGGCAAGACGGTCAATTTCGTCATCGGTTATCCGGTCGGTGGCGGCTACGATACCTACAGCCGGCTCATCGCTTCGCATCTTGGCGAGCACCTCGCCGGCCATCCGACGGTCGTGCCGCTGAACATGCCGGGCGCCGTCACCATCCGGGCCACCAACTACCTCTACAACGAGGCCCCGCACGACGGCACCGTGATCGGCATGATCGATCAGGCGATCGCGCTCAATCAGGTCCTCGGCACTGCCCAATTGCGAGCCGACGCCACGCGTTTTTCCTGGATCGGCCGCATCGTCGGCAACAGCGCCGTGCTCTATGCGTGGCACCTCGCACCGGTCAAGACCATTCAGGATACTTTCTCGCGCGAGCTGATCGTGGCGGCGGGCGGCGTTTCCTCGCGGCTCAACTGGCAAGCGCTCAACAACGTGGTCGGCACCAAGCTGAAGCTCATCAGCGGTTATCCGGGCACCGGAGAAGAAAGAATTGCCATGGAGCGTGGCGAGATCGAAGCGGTGAGCCAGCCGTGGCCGATCATCAAGACCGAGTTGGCGCAATGGCTCAAAGACAGGAAGATCAATCTGCTGGTGCAGACTGGCGCGGATAAGAACCCAGACCTCCCCGGCGTCCCACGCGTGATCGATCTTGCCAAGAACGACAATGATGCAGCGCTGCTTGCGCTCTTCTCCACGCCTTCCACCATCGGGCGCGCCGTGGTTGCGCCGCCGGGTCTCCCGGCCGAGCGGGTCGAGGAGCTCAGGCGCGCCTTCATGGAGACACTGCACGACCCGACTTTCCTGCGCGAGGCCGAGCGCGCGAAGCTTGATCTCGAGCCGCTCTCCGGAGATGCGCTGCAGGCGGCCGTCGCGAATGCCAGCAAGTTCTCGCCGGAGCTGATCGCGCGGGCGCAACGCATCGCCGAAACGAAAAACTAAGGTGAAGCAGGCATCGAGTGGCAGCACGATGGCGGAAGTCGTAAGCATCAAGGTCGGCACTGGCGTGATGGACATCTATGTCGATCGTCCCGGGGCCGAAGCGATGTCGCAGGCACCCTGGCCGGCGATCGTGCTGACCTATCACCGCGAGGGCATCGACGACTTCACCAAATGGGTGGCGCGCCGCTATGCCGAAAACGGCTATCTGGTAGCGGTGCCGGAAATCGCGCATCGGATTGCGCCAAGGGTGCCCCCGCACGACCGCAAGCAGCATTTGCGCGACAACGAGATCGTCACCGATATCGCGGCCGCGGTCGCATACCTGAAAACCCGGGTGGACGTCGCGAAGGACCGCCTCGCCATCGCCGGGCATTGCATGGGCGGTCACATTCTGTTCGTGGCGGCCTGTGCGATGCCTGATTTTGCCTGCGCGGTCGCCTGCTACCCAACCGGCATGTTCGAAGCCTGGGGCGATGGCGCAACGCCGTTCGCGCAGCTTGGGCGCCTCACCTGCCCGGTCATCGGTTTCTTCGGCAACGAGGACAAGAATCCCTCGCCCCAGGATGCCGACAGGCTCGACGCCGAGCTCACGCGGCTCAACATCCCACACGCGCTCCATCGCTATCCGGGCGCCGGACACGGCTTTCAGCGGCCGACCAAGACCGAGCCCGCAATCCGCGCCGCGCAGGAGGATTCCTGGCGGAAGATATTCGTATTTTTGGCCGAGAAGCTCGGCAAACCGGCGAATGCCGTGTAACCTGTCCATTGCTCCGCTCTATGCGCCGGCTGCGGCCGCGCTCGCACTTGCTTGCGCGCTTGTCGGCAGCACTGCGGGCGCGCAAGAAAGCGCGCCATGCCGTGAGCTCGAGCGCAAGCTCGATCTCATCAAGGCGGACATGGTATCGCTCCAGCTCAACTCAATGCTGTTCGCAGCCGCCGACGCAGGCTGCGAGGACTTTTCCCGGCGACTCCTGGCGACGGGGGCTTCACTTGCTGCCCGCGACCGTCTCGGCGCCATGCCGCTCGCGCATGCGGCGCGCGCGGGGCAGCGCGCAGTGGTCGAACTTTTCCTGGCAAAGGGCGCGCAAATCGACGAACGTGATCTTTCCGGCTCGACCGCCCTCTACCGTGCCGCAGAGAGCGAGCGACCAGCAACAGTTGCGGTTCTGCTCGGCAAAGGCGCTGATCCCAATCTCGCGGGGCAATCAGGCGTGACACCGCTCGCCGCAGCGGCATTCAAGGGTAATGACCGCATCGTCGAGCAATTGCTCTCCCATGGAGCCGATCCGAGTGTCGTTGACGCCACCGGCAAAGCCGCGATCACCTATGCGGCCGCGCGCGGCTTTGCCGACATCGTGCGCCGTCTCCTCGATGCAGGCGTCGATGCGAAGCAGCGATATGGCCACGGCCTGACGGCGCTGATGTGGGCGGCGGGCCACGAGGATGAAGTCGGAGCTCAGGCCGGCAAGGATGTGGTCGGCCTGTTACTTGACCGTGGAGCGGAGATCGATGCGGCGGACGATCGCGGCCGCAGCGCCCTGATGACGGCTGCCGAGCTCGGTCATGCGGAGGCGATCGAGATGCTGCTGGATCGTGGTGCGGATCGGATGCTGCGTGACAAAAATGGAAAGACCGCTCTGGATCTTGCGGCAAACGAGATCGTGCGCCGTCAACTCGCGAGCCAGTGAAGAACGTCACAATCCCGCGAGGTAATCGGCGATCGATCCGATATCGCTTTCCGAGATCGACTTCATCAAATCCGACATGCCGGGATTGTTGCCGCGCGCACCGCTACGAAAATCCAGCATGGTCTGCGCCAGATAATCCCGCTCCTGCCCGGCCAGGCGAGGCTGCGTCCCGTCCCCCTTGTAGCCCTCCTGATGACAGCTCGTGCACACGACAGCGCTGGTTGCCTGAACGGCCTGCGCAGCGGCAGCCGCGGAGGCCTGCGGCTGCGCCAGTGCCGGCCACGGCTTCTGCGCAAAATAGGTCGCCAGCGCCATCATATCATCGCGCTCCAGAGAAGCCGCGACCGCCCCCATCTGGTCGCTCTTGCGGGCGCCGCTCTTGAAGTCACGCAGTTGCAGATAGAGATAGCCGAGCTGCTGGCCCCAGATTGCAGGGGTTGTCTTGAGTTGCGGCACACCGCTCGTCCCATGGCAGGCGCTGCAAACTTGCGCCTTCTGCTCGATGCTCTGCGCAAGGACGGCGCTTGGCGGCGCCGCCAGTCCCATTGCGAACCACACGGCAATCGGGCAGAGGCACCGACGCAGAATGTGGTTGCGAATGATCTCTTTGTTCATCTGCGACGCCGCGGCCTTTCGTGTAACCTCAATGCAGGAAAGACGGGGCATACCCCGTCTTTCGCCCATCATGTCAACGGCGCCTTCAGCGTCATTCGAGCGTGAACGCGATGATCGCGTCCCCGCGCTTGGAATCGATCTGCACGTTACCGCCGGCACCCACGACGATGTATTGCTTGCCGCCCACAGCATAGGATGACGGCGGCGCGTTGACGCCGGCCCCGGCTCGGAATGTCCACAGCACCTTGCCGTCGCGGGCATCATAGGCGCGGAATCGACCATTGGCTTCTCCGGCGAACACGAGGCCGCCGGCTGTCGCCAGGATACCGCCGATCATCGGCTGCGGCGTCTTCACCTGCCATTTGATCTTTCCGGTATTGTAGTCGACTGCGGTGATGTTGCCAGCCTGCTCTTCGCCGGGAATCAGCTTGAATGCACCGCCGAGCCAAAGCTTGCCCTGTGGATATGGCGAGCTTTGCACCTGATAGGTCATCGGCTGGTGAAGATTGATCGCATAGGCGAGGCCGAGTCTTGGATTGGTCGCGATAGGCGACCACTCGACCCCTCCATTCGCACCCGGCAGCATGCGTGCGCCCTGCGGCGTCGGCAGCGTCCACATGTTCTCCTGTGGCACCATCGCTTCAGAGAAACGGATCAGGCTGCAGTCCTTGCGGTCGTGAACGTAAATGTGCCCGGTCTTGCCCGCGTGGATGACTGCCGGGATGACTTTCCCGTTCTTATCCTTGGCATCCACCAGCACGGCCGGGCTGGTCGCATCAAGATCCCAGACATCGTGCGGGATGTATTGAAAGTGACAGATGTATTTGCCGGTATCGAGATCAAGCGAGACCAGCGAGTCGGTATAGAGGTTGTCGCCCGGGCGCAGCGAGCCGTCGAGGTCGGGCGAAGGATTGCCGACCAGGAAATAGATGCGGTTGGTAGCGAGGTCCACCGCCGGATTCTGCCAGACCCCGCCGCCGAGTGTCTTGTAGGGATCTCCGTTCTTGGCCAGCACTTCCTTCTCGGCGGCGATATCGCGGTGCAGATCGCGCCCCGTCGCATCCTTCTCGGCCCAAACGCCGACCGAGTTCTCCGGGGTCGTGTTGAACGTCCACAAGAGCTTGCCGTCATTGGCATCGTAGGCCTTGACGAACCCGCGTATGCCGTATTCGCCCCCGTTGGTGCCGATCAGGACCTTACCCTTCACCACCGTCGGTGCCATTGTTTCGCTGTAGCCGAGCTCGGGGTCGCCAATATCCGACTGCCACAGCTTGTTTCCGGTCTTGGCGTCCAAAGCCACCAGCTTGGCGTCGAGCGTGGCGAGATAGACCTTGTCGCCGCTGACGGCGACGCCGCGGTTGTTCGGCCCGCAGCAATAGGTCGTGATCGGCCCCAGTGGGTGCTTGTAGTGCCACAGCTCTTCCCCGCTCGCAGCGTTGAGCGCATAGACGTGACTGAAAGATGTCGTGACATACATGACCCCGTTAACAACAATCGGGGATGTCTCCAGCGATTCTTTCACGTCGGTCTGGAATATCCAAGCGGGGTGCAGGCGCTTCACGTTCGATGCCTTGATGTCGGCGTTCGGATAGAAGCGCTTCTGAGTGTAGTCACCGTTGGTGTGGAGAAAATTATTGCTGTCGCCGGCGGCCTGATCGAGCATGCTCTGCGTCACCGTCGTGGCCGGCGCGCTGTTCGCCTCCTGCGCGGCAGTGAAGCCGTCTGGCCAGATCAAGCCAGTTCCGAGAACCGCAAACGTGAGTAAGCCAGCCCTAAGGTGCGAGTTGTCGTTCATCAGTTTCCTCCCATCGCGAACCACCAGACCGGTGGCTGTTTTATCTTGAGACTGATCACAATCGCTTCGGCATGATCGTCGAGAACTTCACAGCGTGCACCCCTCCCTTCTCTCGGTGCCGCCCGCACGGGCCGGCGTCTTCAAATCAAGCAGCGAGTCCGCACACGCTGAAAGGTCAGCCCACGGTCGCTACAACAATCTTCACGCTTTGTCGGAAAAAGCACAATATGTGAAGGGCCGATATGTCACTAATCCTGCCCCATTGCGTGGCGTGAGCGCTTCTCCGAAGCCTCCATGGTCAACAACGCGGCGCTTGCCGGCTCCAGGGACACCACAAGTTCGCGGTCAACCGGCGCCAACGGCTCGGCCGCGGGAGCCCAGCGCCCCAGTTCGTCGACGCTTGCTCCACCCAGTGTTATGCCGGCCGTCGCGTCAAGGGAGGGCCCGGCGAGCCGCAGAAGGGATGCGCCAGCCACCCTGCGAACCGCATCGACGCGTATCCGCACAGCCCGCGACGGATTCTTGTTGATGAGGCAGACCCGCAGGCCCGCATCTGAACTGCGAACCGCAAACGCCCTGAGGTCATCATTCGCGGGCGCCAGACGCGTTGGGAGAAGGTGACCGGCACGCACGGCCTGGGCGAACATCAACATCCCGTAATAGAGAGGGCGCGCTGAATAGCGACCACCGGCGCTGCGCGCGATCGGCGTGTAAGCCTTGTCTTCCGCCGGGCGCGAATTGTGCACGCCGGCATGAAAGTTGACGCCAGCTGCGCCCGCTTGCGCCGCCTGGAACAGGAGCTCGAGGCCCCACAGCGCCGCCGCGAGCGTGTCACTCACGCCGGGCTCACCCTCGTTGTAGACCGAGTTTGCTTCGACGATGCGGTACGGCAGCCGATAGGTGCTAGCGGCACCCGCAAGAGCGGCAAGCATCGCCGCGGCCTGTTTATCTGCATGCAGCAACTTCTCAAGCGTTGCTCCAGCCGAGCCTGCCGGACCTTCGGCGTAGTAATGGCAGGTCAGGAGACTGAGGCCTTCGGGTCGCGCCCGCGCGAACGCCGCGACCCAGTCGACTGCCGCCGCCACATCCGGTCCGGCAAAGCGGCTACCCGGCACGCGGGTGCGCACCGCGGCAGCAAATTTCTTCCATTCCACGAGATATGACCTGGCGTCATAAGATGGAGGCCGCACCGCCGCCCACCGGCCGAAGCCGTCCGGCTCATTGCCGATCTGGAACGCCAGCAGATCGGGTCCGAGCACGCGCGCCACATAAGCGGCCTCCTCGGCCGCCGCCTGCGGCGTCCCGCGCGCGAGATTGAGACCATAGATGAGCTTCCAGCGCAGCCTCCGCATGACTCCGGCAAGGCCGTCGATGCTTCGTGGCGCGATCGCCAAGCTCTCCGGCGCAGCCGCTTCGCCTCGCGGCCGCCAAACCGTGCGCGCGCTGGTATTGCCGCCGATACGGATCACGCCCGATCTGCCGAGGGCGCCGATCAGCCCCAGGACGGAAGAGTTCTCCAGCGAGAAATAGTCGGCATCGACCAGGATCGCTGATTCGTAGCTGAGACCCAGGAAATCCGGCGGGATCGGCCTGCCAGCGTCCTCATGCGCGATGGCCACGCGCGCATCGATGATGCCCCCGGCGCGAACCGCCCTCCCCGCGATCAGCCCGACGGCTGCGCCGGTAAGCCCGCCCAAGAAGCCGCGACGCGCGAGGGACATCCCGCTCCTGCTCTCAAATCTTCAGCCCTTGTATTAAGCTGGCAAACCGTGGCTACTATGGCGCGATCGTTGAAAAGAAAAGCGCAACAGGGAGGATTTCCATGAGCCTTAATCGCCGAGAATTGCTGGTTCGCGGCACCAGCGCGGCCGCTTTGGGTGCAGGTGCGCTGGCCCCCACGGCGCCGGCTGAGGCCCAAGCGCCCGCGATCCAGTGGCAGCGCGAGGCGGACGTGGTGGTGGTCGGCGGCGGCGCCTGCGGCCTCCCCGCCGCGATCGTCGCCCGGGAAGCCGGCTCCTCGGTGATCCTGGTCGAGGCCGAGGCGCATGTCGGCGGTCACGCGCGGGTGAGCGGCGGCAATCTGCCGCTCGGCGGCGGCACCAGTGTGCAGAAGCGCTACGGCATCGTGGATACACCCGATTTGGTGTTCGCCGACCTCACCGACTGGTCGGTCGTGCAGCCGAATGGCTTTCCGGATTATCGCTACAACGATCGCGAGATCATCCGCGCTTTCGCCGACAATTCCGCCGCCACTTTCGAGTTCCTGCGCGCGCATGGCGTGGTCTTCGTCGACAAGCCGCCGGATCGCCAGGGCGGATCGTCCGTGGGCAATTCGGTGCTGCGCACCATGCATTGCGCGCCCGTCGATTGGCCGCTCATCCAGACCGGCGCACCCGCAACGCCGGCCCAGCGCATGACCATGTCGACCGGCAACGGACTGATGCAGCCGCTCGACGCGGCGGCGCAAAAAGCCGGGGTTGAATATCTGCTCGAGCACCGGATGACAGCGATCCATCGTGAGGAACCAAAGTCAGGCCGCGTGCTGGGCATCTCGGTCGACAACAACGGCACCAAGCTCAATATCCGCGCCCGCAAGGCGGTGATCATCGCGACCGGCGGTTCGAGCGGCAACGTGAACTTCCGCCGCATGTTCGATCCGCGCCTCACGGAAGAATATTGTGGGATCGCCGGCATGCCCTGGTCGAACCAGGATGCGAGCGGCGAGCTTGCTGCACTCGCGATCAACGCCTCGCTCTGGGGCCTGTTCAATTTCACCAGCGAGACCGGCTCTGGCCTGACCAAGCCCGGGCAGATCGGCTGCCAATACGGCTACGTGAACCTGCACTGGCAGACCGGCAGCCCGATGTTCCCCAAGGCGCGCGCCACCGGGCTGCACGTCGCCGACTGGCAGGACGTCATCACCGTCAACATGCTGGGCAAGCGCTTCTACGACGAGACCGGGCGGCAATATACTTCCAACAGCTACAAGCAGCTCGATCCCTACGTCCACGGCGACTATCGCAACGCCGAGAACGTGAAGTTTGCGCCCAACAACTGGATCAATGCCGCCATGGCCGGCATCGGCGACGGGCACAATGGCGGTGGGCCGATCTGGGCGATCTTCGATTCCGCCGCGGCCGAGCGCGAGAAGTGGGATCCCAAGCCCCCGAACGTCGATATCGAAGGCGGCTTCTTCTACGTCGCCGACACGATCGCCGAGCTCGCCAAGTCGATCAAGATCAAGTACCAGCGTGTGCCGATGCCGCCCGAGAATCTGGAGGAGACGGTCGGCCGCTACAACGGCTTCGTCCAGCAGGGCCGGGACTGGGATTTCGGCAAGCCGCGGCCGCTCCACACCATCGCCAAGCCGCCGTTCTATGCGGCCTGGTCGACGCCGGTCATCCACGACACCCGCGCAGGCCTGCGCATCAACGCGCGCATGCAGGTGGTCGACATGAATGGCGAGGTGATTCCCGGTCTTTATTGCGGGGGCGAGTCCGCCGGCGGCTTCAGCATGCACGGACTCGCGCGCTGCACCTCACAGGGCTTCATCGCCGGGCGGAACGCGCACGGCGAGGACCGGCACGCGTGAGGCGCGTGTTGTACGGCGGGCAACGCGCCGGCACAGGACCCCTCACAGCCACGGCATGCCTGCGCGTTGCCCAAGCGTTGTGGTGCATCCCTATGACGCGTGGGCAAAATTGCGCCGCGCGTCGTGCACTTGCAGCTCAACGCGAAGCAATTTTGCCCACCCCGCCCCGCTCAGGCCGGGCCGGCCTCCCGTGGGGAAACGAGCAGTGCATGGTGAGCAAGCACGCGTGCGCTCGCTTTGGCGCGTGGTGTAGTCCTGCCGGCTTCCGCGGCATGCATGGCCGTCTTGGTTGCGGGCTTCGCATCGCGCCTGGCCGCGCGCTGCAACCGTGCCTCCGCACTGAAGCGGTGCGATCGCGGCGACGAGCTGTCCGCCACGACTGGTTCTTTCCGTCGATGGTGATGCAGACCGATGCACGCCATGTCGGCCTCGCTCACTGGTAGAGTCTTCTCCTCGGTCGCAGCCGTGCTGCTGCCCTCGTCGAGGGCAGCGCGCACTTCTGTTTCAGCAAGTCGCTGGCTGCGCAGCACAGCCGCAAGCTCGTGCCATGGCCCGCGCGGCTGCAGATGCGCCGGATCAATGCCTGGCAGTGGCCGCTCGATGTTGATCTGCGCGGCATTGGCGTCGATCCATTGCCACAACGGCACCGATCTGCCGTCTGCGTCGTTGATGTCGACGGCGCAACCATGACCATAGCCGCCGGTCGTGAGGCTGCCGCCATGAAGAGAATTCCCGATGCGCGCCTTGTAGCCGGATGCCAGTCCCTGACGATAGTCGTCCCTAAATCCGCTGAGGATCGTCCAGCGAAAGCCCGCCGCGTCCATGGCGCGTCCAGCGCGGTAAAGGATCTCGCGGAAGTCCGCATCCATGCCGGCGATCACATAATCGCCCAGCGTCATGCCGAGCCGCGCTGCAGCGGCTGCGTCCTTCCAGGTGAAGTCGCCGCTGCCGTCCCGCTTCGTGGTCGATCGCTCGTATACGCCCCACAAATATTGGTTCACATCGCCCATTATCGGATCTGGGGTCGGGCCTTCGCTCGACAGAGGCGGTAAGGTCGTCGCCTCGCCCAAGCCAGCTTCGCTCGGCGGCGGCATCGGCTCGCTGGTCAGCGCTGCGACGCTCGCTTCGCCCGGCGGCGGTGCCGCTGGCAAAGCCGCGCGAGCTTCTATCGGCGGCGCAAGCGCAGCGGCGATCGGAGCCTGCACGATCCGTCGCTTCGGTGCCGGAGACTTGCTCATGGACAGAAGAATCGAGCCCGCAGCCGCCGTCGCCAGCGCCCCCGCGATGGCACCGATCAGAGATCGCTCCAACCCGCCAAATCCACGCCCCTTGAACGTCATTAACAGTCCATCCCCGCCAGCGACCTATCCCCGCTCGGCACGGGCGAAAATTTGCACGGCCGGCGGCCCGCCGTCAAACGTGGCGACGCGCGCAAATGTGAAGCCAAATTACCGCAAAGCGGCACTTGCCGGCCTTAATGAGCCCGACATCGGTCCATAAAGAGCCCGGTCCGGGTCGTCGTGAGCGGGAACTCCCGCACGGCAGGCGTGTTTTAATGGCGGAATCTACTGGGAGAAAAATCGATCCCACGCGGAGATAGCCGACTGGCCAGCTAGGAGCCCGGATACGCATGGCGCCTCGTCATTACAATCTCAAACAAACATCGGTTCTGTGCACTGCGAGCCTCGCGATTGCAGGTTTGTTCGCGTTCCTCACCACAAGCAGCGAGGTCCGCGCCGCGAGCTCTCATAGAGATCGGTCAATGTTTTCAGACTCGCGCGCTGCCGGCGAACCTGTCATGGCCGTCGTTTCGCTGCGCAATCAGCGAGTGAGCGTCTATGATTCACATGGCTTGATCGCGCGAGCACCCGTATCGACCGGGCAGAAGGGACGTGAGACACCCGCCGGTATCTTCAGCGTCATCGAGAAGGAGGCGGAGCATTACTCGAACCTCTACGACGACGCCTACATGCCCCACATGCAGCGCATTACCTGGTCCGGCATCGCGCTCCACGGCGGCCCGCTACCCGGATATGCCGCCTCGCACGGCTGTATACGGATGCCGTACGATTTCGCGGCCCGTCTGTTCGACATGACCAAGCTCGGCATGCGAGTGATCGTAGCGCCGACCGACCCAGCACCCGTCGAGATTTCTGATCCGGCTCTATTCCAACCCAAGCCGGGCGCCGCCGAGGCGGCTGCTGCGCGTGCGACCGAAGCCGCCGAGGCGACCCGTAACGCCGAGCAGGCCAAGCTGGCCGCGGGAGCCGCGTCGCGAGAAGCCGCCAAGGCGACAGCGAGCGTGCGGATGGCTGAAAATCTGAAAGCCAGAGCGGACGCTCAATTGGCCGCTGCGGAGCGTTTGGCCGCCCCCGCGGATTCGGAGCATCCAGTGCAGCCCGCGGAGCAGATCAAGGATTATGCAACCGCAAAGGCGGAGGCAGTTGATGCCCAGCTAGCCAACGCCAGGGCCGAGCAGCAGCAGAAGCTCGATGCGCTTTCCTCTGCGCGTGAAACCGCGGCGGCGGCCGAGACCGCACGTACGGCCGCAGCCCAGCAGGCGCGAGAGGCGGCGCGCGCGCTCGAGCCGGTCTCGGTCTTCATCAGCCGCAAGACGCAGCGCCTTTATGTCCGGCAGGGCTTCCAGCCGATATTTGAAAGTCCCGTCAGCATTGCGGACGCCGACCGCCCGATCGGAACGCATGTCTTCACCGCCATGGACCGCGCGGGCAAGGATAACCTGCAGTGGAGCGTGGTCTCCCTTGTCGAAGGTGGGCATCGGGCGCCGGCAACCGAGGGACTGGGCCACGGCAACGGCGGGCCCGACCTTGCCGAAGCGAAAGATGCACTCGCGCGGATCACCATTCCGCAGGACGTATTGGACCGAATCGAAGAGATGGCCGGGCCGCGGTCATCCTTGATCATTTCAGATGAAGCCGCGAGCTCGGAGACCGGCAAGGGCACGGACTTCATCGTGCTCTTGAGCGGCGAACCACAAGGAGGGATCAAGTTCCGGCATCATGATGGGGAAACGGCGCGGACCGATCGACCGCGCGGCGTTCCGACCAACTGGTCGGCACCGTTCGCGAACCGGTTTTCTGTTTGGTGAGCGACCGGGGCCGCACGGCACGCTCCGGAGTGCTGCGGGCAACGCATTTGTCCACCTTATTGGGGTGAGGCGCGCCCAACCAAACACAAATGCGTGGCTCCGGTGCGCCGATCGTTGTTGCTGCAAGCAAATAGCAACACTCGGGGTTCGTACGGCATGGCGGCGCGGGATGTCGAAGCACCATGCTGCGCAAAAATCCAAACCATGCACGGTGAATCGGTATGCCGGTGCCGTCGGCTGATCTAGATCAAAAGGGCCATTGGCAATATACTGACTAACTGCTGGGGGCTGTCCCAATTGGAGACGCTCTCATGGCCAACAATCTTGTCTCCCTTGTCATGGAATTTCTTACGCCTGATATGATCGGGCGCATGGCTTCCCTGCTCGGTGTTGACAGCGCAAAAGCGCAATCCGCCATCAACACCGCCGTACCATCACTCTTGGCGGGTTTCAGCAACGTCGTCGCTCAGCCTGGTGGTGCACAACGGCTGGCGGACGCCGCCACGCAGCAAGCCGGAGCTCTCGACGGCTTCTCCCGCATGCTCGGGACGGGAAGACAATCCGCATTCATTGAAAATGGATCGCAGATGCTTTCGTCTGTGCTGGGCAATCAGAACCAAAATATGCTTTCCAGTGTAATCGGCAGATTTACGGGAATTGGGCAGGGTGCGAGCGGGTCCTTGCTCGGAATGCTGGCCCCAGCGGTCTTGGGGATCATCACGCGGCAACTGGGGCCGCGAGCCGATCCGAGCGGGATTGCAGATCTTCTCGCGAGCCAGAAGGAGAACATTGCTGCCGCCTTGCCCTCAGGATTCGCCAACCAAGTTGTTGGGACCGGGCTCCTCGACTCGTTAGGCGGCGCAGCGCGGACAACGGCCGCCGAAAGCGGTGAGGCGCCGCGGTATGCGACGCCTATGCCCGCCGCCGCGGCGAACGATACCGGGCGACGCGCCGCCGCAGCGTCCGCCCGGCCCAATTGGCTTTATTGGCTTATTCCGGCTGCAGCACTTGCCGCCGTGCTCGTCTTCCTGGTCAACAGGCCAGCGGAGCAGACCGCGCCGCGTGAGGAAACGACCGGGCAGGCGACCACCACCGCCGCTCTTGATATCGATAAGCAGGTCACCGACACGATCACCGGCCTGCGCACGACGCTTGCCGGCATCACTGACGCCGCCTCCGCGCATGCGGCCCTACCCAAGCTTCGGGACGCCGCGGCGCAGATGGACAGGCTCGATGGTCTGAGCAGGCAGCTGCCGGCGGAGCAGCGTAAAAGTGTCGGCTCGGCTGTCAATCCGACAATGCCGACGCTCAACCAGCTGTTCGACAAGGTGCTGGCGGTTCCGGGCGCTGCCGATGAGCTCAAGCCAACAGTCGATGACCTAAGGAGCAAGCTCGCTGCGTTCACAATCTGATACGCCCACGCATCAAACAGGATGCGCTTGCCGCAAAGGTGCGGGCTAAACAAATTGCGCCGCGATGGTCAGCTGAAGATGAGCGCCATGCAGCCCCTCGCCAGCAAATGGGGGAAGGTCCGCCGGGCTCCTTGAGATCGAGCATGCCAACCTCCATTTGCTGGCCGAGCATACGGTCGAATGAACATGCCCTTGCCGCCGATAGATCGGGAAGACCGGGTCTCGAGCGGCGGCCTCGTCGCTTGGCGCGGCAAGGGGCTTATTCGCATCCTTCTGCTCCTGACCGCGGGTGCCGCGATTGCGGCGGTTGCCGCAGCTTTCAGCATCACGCGCGACTACGGTTTCCTGCAGGTGTCAATTCTCACGGGCTCGGTCGGGGGCAACTATTATCAGCTGGCCACGCGGCTGGCCGAGCGGGCGGCGCGTGGCCACGGCACGGTGACGGTTGTTCCCACCGCGGGGTCGCTTGAGAACGTGGATCAGCTGGCACGTGGGGCTTGCGCCGAGAATTTCGCTTTCATCCAGGACGGAACGCCCGTGCCCGGTGCGGCCGGGCTTGAGCTCCTGGGTCGTCTCCCCGAGCCCGAGTCGCTGTTCCTGCTCGGCCGGCAGGACAATATCTTCCACGCCTTTGCTGATCTACGCGGGGCCTCAATCGGGATCGGGCCTGAAGGATCCGGCACCGCCTACCTCATGCGCCAGCTGTTCGAGGACCCGGATCTGCGGCAATTGGATGTCCATCTGTCGAACCACGAGCTGGTGGAGCAGGCGCGCCTCGTCGCTGAGGGCAAGCTCGACCTTGCCGCCTTGGTGATGCAAGAGAATGCTGAGCTCCTTCGCACCATGGTCAAGCAATATCACCTGGACATCGTTGCGCCCCGGGACATCGGGGGTGTGATTGCGCGGTATCCGGAGCTCAGTCTCGGCACCATTCCGGCGGCCCGGTACGACGTGGCTCCGCCAATTCCCCCGGTCGATAAGCAGATCACCCATCTCGCCACCCTGGTTATTGCGAGCTCGTGCGCCAAACGTGCCGACCGGATCGCGCTTCTCACGCTGCTCGAACAGGAGCTCCCCGGTTTCCTCCGCGCCAATCCTCCGGGCGCTACGAACCCGGCCACGATGGCGCCGCTCGCCCTGGAAGCACATCAGTTTTTTCGTTCCGGCGAAGCCGATTTTTCCGACCGATACTTCCCCCGGCTCGTGAACATCATGTCGCCGGCCTACTGGGTCTACCTGGTCATGGCCGTGACTATCCTTTTCAAGGCAATGACGGGCTACAGTCGGTTTCGCCTATGGCGGCTCGATGCATCGCGCACAAAGCTCGAGACCGCGCTGAAGGATTTTGTGGACCCTGGCCTCACTTACGCGCAAATCCGTGACGCGGCCGAGCACACGATCATGAGCACGAAGCAGCGCGCCGATGCCAAAGCCATCCTGGAAGAACTGGGGAATCTGCGCGCGCGTTGTGAGCGTCAGACCGGTTCACTGATTACCCCGATGGGAGACGAGATGTACTATCGATATCAGCGATCCCTGATCGACGAGGCGAGAACGGCCCTGGCAACCCTGCTTGAACGATGTCATTCCACCCCAAGCAAGACGATCAGCCTTGCGCCTGACCCCGAGGAACCCGCGGAAGCAATACGAAAGGCATCTCCACGCTCGGATGGAACGTGAAGCTGGAGCGCATTCAAACCTGTAGGGCGAGCAACGCGCTTGCGCAGAAAGTCTGTACACACCACGGCATTTCTGCACGTTGTCCATGCGCTGCGCTGCGGCTCGCATCCACGTGGGCAAAATTGCGCAGCGCCTCGCGCATTTCAAACTCAGTGCGCAGCAATTTTGCCCCACCCTACACCGGCGCGTCCGACCAAGCACAAATGCATGGCTCCGCAACACCGGTCATTGTTATTAGCAATCAAATAACAACAGCCGGGCTCATGCGAGCGGCCTGAGCCATGCGACGAGCGCATACTGGTACTGCATACTGGTGGAGCGATCGAGATGCGATTGCGAATCAAAAACCCGGCGCGGTTAACGCCGGGCACAAATCATCAGTTTCAATTTCGTCAATGCCTCAAGGGCGCGTGATTTGTCAAGCACCGGCGCGACAGTGCTTACAGGGTGGGCAACGCCCCAGCGCAGTGTCGATCCAAGCACTGCGGACCACCGGCGCGTCGCCTACGCGCGGCGAGACAGTTCCGCGTGGGCAAAATTGCGCAGCGCCTCGCATCCTTAAATCTCGGTGCGAAGAGCTCCATCAAGGTCACGATTCGCCACGACGGCAAACACCCAATAGAAAAAGGGTCCGCTTCTCATCGAAGCGGACCCTCGTGTTTGCTCCAGCTTTGACCAGTGCCGATCAATCAGCCAGCGGATCGGGACGGACCTGGAAGTGCACCGCCATCGGGCGGTTGCCCTTGCCGCCTTCGGTTTGCCACGGCGCGCGATCGCCGCTCGACACCCACAGGCCGCGGGCCTTCCAACCACCGTTGGGATCGTCGATGCGGCCGTCGATCCCCTTGGCGAAGAAGCCCATCGGGTACGGCAGGCGCAGCAAGACCATCTTGCCGTCGTGCAGGGCCGTCACGCCATCCTCGAGATTGGCGGTCGAGACCGGCGTATCGTCGCCCAGCCCGAGCGTGTTGTGCTCGTCGACCCAAGTGTAATAGCTCGACTCGGCGCTGTTCTCGCCGATGCCTTCAAAGCCCGGACCCGGATACTGATAGAAGGTCCAGCCTTCGGGGCACTGATCGCCGGTCGCGTTGGGCCCATTGAGCGGGGCCTTGCACTTGCTGCGGTCAAACGAGCCGAGATGGCCGCTGCCGAGCGAGGACCAGTACACGCCCTTGGAGTCGAGGTCGCCACCGCGCGGTCCGTAGCCCGGCAGCGGCACGTTGTAGATTTCCGACAGCGCGGTCGTGGCCGGGTCCGCGCCCGGATTGATGCGCACGATCGCGCCCGGATTGCTGCGGATGGTGCCCCACACCGAGCCATCCTTCTGGTCCACGCTGACCGCGTAGAACACCTGCGGCAGACGCCGATCCTTGGTCGGATCAGCCGGCTGTCCGGGCTCGGTATACGGGCCTCGCTTGCCATCCCCCTTGGTGTCGAGCACCAGCGGGGTCCAGCCTTGCGACTTGGCCGCATCATGGGTCTCGTCCCACTTCTTGGTGTCGACCCAACCGACCACACCGCCGCCACCGCCCGACGAGGTCCACAACACGCCGTTTTTGTCGAAGTTGAGGTGGTGCGTGGTGAAGCAGGTGTCGACGAACTCGAACTTGTCGGTCTTCGGGTCGTAGACGATCAGCATGCGCTGGCTTTCGTTCAGCGGGAACGCCTTGGCGGACGGAAGGTCGGAACCTGCCTTGCAGAACGCCGGCTCATTATGCTGATCGCGGAAGGCGGCGGTCATCCAGATGCGGCCCTTGTCGTCCATGGTCGCGTTGTGATTGTTGAAGTGCGCCGTCCAAATCTTCTCCTCGCCCCAATAGGCCGACGGCCCGAGCGGCTTCTCCATGGCGGCATGGCCGGGTCCAAGCATCTCGTGCATGTCCTGGTCGCGGCGCGGCGCCGGATGCTCCGTCGCGCTGACGGTCTTGAGGTCCAGCACCGGGAAAGCGTCCATGCTGTATTCAGGCTGGCCATAGAGATTGCCGTAGGCGTTGACCGTCGGGTTGCGCTTGTCGGTCGCGGTCAGGTCGTGCAGGTAATGCTTCTCGTCCGACCAGTCGTAGGTGGTGACCACGACGTTGCGCTCGACTCCCTCGGGACGCTTGGGCGTTGAATGCGGCAGCTCGCCCTTGGCGATGCGATCGGTCCAGTCGGCCAAATACCCGAGCGGGGCAGCCTGCAGCTGGCCGGCGATGATGTTGACCATGAGCTCGCCTGCCTGGCCGGCTTGCGTGCGCTGCATCCAGGCATCCTTAGAGTTGGTGCCGAAGGCAGCCGGAATGGTGCGCGTCGCCAGCGTGCCGAGTTGGTGGCAGCCGACGCAGCCGTTATTCTTCATCAGGTTGACGTAGTCGATCTGCCTGGGCGCGATACCGTTCTTGCCGAACTGGCTGGCATCCGGAATCTTCATCATCGAGTACCAGTAGATCGCCGGATAGTACTGTGCGGCCGCCTTGGCGTCGGGAGCCGGCACCGAGGTCAGGTTGATGATCTTGCCGGGCTCACCCGGCACCTTGGGCGAATCGACCAGCCCATAACCGCGCACCCAGATCGTGTATTTCGCCTTCGGCAGATCGGGGATGACATAGCGGCCCTGATCATCGGTGACGACGATCTTGGCGTAACGGGTCGGCAGATCCTTGGTCTCGGCGATCACCCACACGCCGGCTTCCGGTCCATTCGGGCCGGTGACCTGGCCGCCGATATCGACCGGCTTGATGTTGACGCCGGGCGGGGCCTGTTGGGCGGATACCTGCGTCGGCGCAACCGCAAGGGCGCTAGCGAGCGCGAGCGGCGCGACGCCAAAATAGAGCTTGCTCTTCATCCTCATTGTCCACGTTCCTCTCTCGTGAATTTCACGTCTCGATATCTCAGTCTCGGTATTTGAGGTCTCAGTATTTGAGGTCTCAGTATTTGAGGTCTCGATATTTCACGTCTCGTCAGGGCCGGAAGGCTCTTGATCCTTGCGTTCACTCATCCTTGTGCTCTTGCGTTATCTCGCGTTCGGGTCGTTGTCGTTGTCGTTGTCGTTGCGTCAAATGTCGCTGGTTTGGGCATCGTTGCCTTTAGCGGCTTGCTTGGGTTGGCACAAACGTCAGGGGCAAGTTGCGTTAAGGGCTTGGCCTGCTTGTGCTTGCGTTCGCGTTTCGACTGCCATCCAAGCAAACCGCTGTTCCCGGGCGTCTCTGGAACGGGCCGGAAGATAGCACAGCGGCGTAGCCGTCAATAGCCCTTAGGGGTGGGCCTCGCGTGGGGTCGTCCCTACGACCCGTACGCCCGCGTGGCATCGAGAGGGCGAGGCCATATGGGCTCCTGCTTCCGCAGGAGCGACCCATCGCATGAGCGACCCATAGCATCTCACCCCAGCTTGGCGCGCTGGCCTTCCAGCAGCTTGGTGATGGCGCCCCGGTGGGCCGGCGCGATCGCGGCAACGGCGCTCGCGGCGAGCTCGTTGAGAGCACCTTTGGCCGCCTCGGTCGCACCAGCCTCGACCTGCCGGAACGCCGCCACGTATTGGTTCACGAGGGCGGCCCGTTGCGCGGATGCCTCCTTCTGCGCCCCGAAAGCGGTATCGGGAAGCTTCACCAGCGCCGACTTGAGCTCGCCCCAGCCGAGATCGATGACGATGGGTTTCACACGCATCAGATCGCCCGCGATCTGCGACAGGCCCGCAACCTGGCTCACGAAATAATCGCGATCGAAGCCGTGCGCACCGGCTTCGGTATCGAGCTGCGCATAGGTCTGCGTCCACCCTCCGGGCCAATCGCCCGCCAGACCCAATCCCGGGATGCCGTAGAAGCGGCCCTTGTTCATCGGGCTCTTGACGCGCGCCTGGAAGCCGCCGTTGACGCCGGGCGCGACGTCGCCGGCCTTGACGTCGACCCGCGGCCAGCGATTATCGGTCGCCGCGCGCGCGATCGTCTCAATGAGCCAGATATTGTTGTTGTAGACATCCATGAGGCTGGTGATGACGCCGCCGTTTTCCGGGCTCTCGGACGAATAGGTGTAGTGATTGCCGTCCGGCCCCGTCTCGATCGTCTGCCGGCCTCCCATATGCTCCATGCCGAGCGTCGCCACGACCTGCTTCAGGCGCTCCGGATGCAGGGTGTAATAATCGAACTGCGGCCAGCTCGCCTCCCCGCCCGGCATGAAGTGCCGGCAATCGAAGTAGAAGGCGAGCGTGCGCGGCCGCGCCGACTGCGGCAGATGATTGAAGTAGGAGAGAATGCCGAGCATGCCGAGGCCGCCATTCTCCTCGACGAGCGACATGGCATCGGTGTGGGTAGCGAGCAGGACCTGCTCGTCCTCCGGCGTGCCGTAGTCGCGGCCCGGCAAAAAGGCGATGTAGGATTTGCCGATCGAGCGCTCGAACCGAGCGGTGAGCGTCAAGGTCGCGGTCTTGCCGGCCTTGGCATCGGCCAGCACCTTGGCGCCGTTGACGCGATCGAGCGCAAGCGTCGGGCAGTTGACGTAATGCGCACCGAGCCCGGCCTTGCCGTCGGGTGTATAGACGCTGCGTTGCGCGAGCCCGAAGGCCGAGCCCGGCGATAGGTCGTAGACAATAACAATGCCGGCGGCGTCACCCTTGATGCCGATCGCGGCACAAGCGTTGAGCTGGCTCCAGGCCCAGCGGCAATGATAGGAGCTGGTGACGCTTGCGGGCGGTGGAACAAACAGCGGCGGCCAGTTGCCGGGCGAGCGCCACTCGTAATCGGTCGGCGTGAAGTTATCGAGGAATGCCTCGGAATAGGGCGGCGCCGGATAGGGCGGGGTCGCAAACACGAGAATCTTGCCGGCGATCTCGGCGGCCGCGGGCGGATGCGCCGCATCACAGTAGAGCATCGGCGCGGTGATGCCGCCGGGGGGCGTAAACCCCGAAGTCATTCCATAGGAGGCGACCACCGGAACCGGCACACCGTCGGTGAGGAGCTTCTCGACCGCGCGGCCGGAGTCGTGGCTGTGCGTGCCGCGGTCCGGCCAATCGTCGACGATGTAGTGATCATAAGGAATCTCGACGTAGTCGAGATCGACGGCGCCGAGCGCCCCGAGCTTCTCGACCAGGAAATCGGTGTAGCGCTTCCACCCCGAGCTGCCCGCATAGGTCGGACCACCTTGGGCCTTGAACACGTTCCAGTCCCAGGCCTGATCCGGCGTGATCATGAATTGCGGATCGATCTTGGAACGCGCCGTGTCAGCGGGAGCCGGCGCCGCCACAGCCCCCTGCCCCCACGGAGTCTGGGCGCTCAGCACCGTTCCGGCCGCGGCACCCGCAGCATCTCGCAAAAAAGCACGGCGAGAGAACTTCCGGCGGAGGCCGCTGGTGCGGCGCAAGCCGCCGGAATGTTGTTGCGATCTGCTCATGACGCGTTCCGCCTTTTCCAATGCGGTTGTCGGCAAGCTCGAGCCGTCTTGGTCGCTCTTTCGTTGCGCGCAGCCGGCTTGGGCGATCGATTAGATCACAACAAAGTCCGGCCTGAAAAGGGCGCCAGCCCGCCCACATTCACGCCACGGCGACGGCGCGGAGATTTGCTGTACAATCGCGGCGAGCAGGAGGGCTGGCTGTTCTTGGAATTCTCGTCGCCGCGCAGCGATCCCCATTCTCAGGACCGGCGGAGCAGCAGCAATGGGCGGACAGGTCTCCGGCATCAGGGCGAGCGTGGGCTTTGCTTCCGAGATCGGCGCGCGCGAGCGAAATGAGGATTTCGCCGGCGCCATACTGGGGTGGAAGCTGCCGCGGCCGCGGCGCGACCTGGTGGCAGCGCTCGCCGACGGCATCGGCGGCGCCAAGGGCGGGCGCGTCGCAGCCGAGACGGCGGTGCGCGGCTTCCTCGATGGCTTTTGCGAGCTGCCCGAAAGTGTTGACGTGCATGGCACGGCGACGCGGGTTATTGACGCGCTCAACAGCTGGATCTTTTCGCTCGGCCGGCGCGATGCTGCCTTGGCGGAAATGGGTTGCACCTTCACGGCGCTGGTCCTGCGTGCGGACAGCGCCCACGTTTTGCATGTCGGGGACAGCCGCGCCTACCTCTTGCGTGGCGATCGCCTCGCCTTGCTAACCACCGATCACGTCCACGCAGTGGGCGGCCGCCGCTCGAGCATTCTTACGCGCGCGCTCGGTGCCGAGCCCGAGGTGCGGCTCGACTACACATCGCGCCCGATCGTGCCGCATGATCGCTTCTTGTTGTGCAGCGACGGCGTGCACGGCGCGCTGCCGGCCGAGGCGATCGCCGCAATCCTGCACCGAGGCTTGGCGTCAGATGATTGCGCGCAAGCACTGGTGACGGCCGCACTCGATGCCGGCGGAAGCGACAACGCCACCGCGCTGGTGATCGATGTGGCGGCAATAAGATGAGCAGTTTGGAAAAACATGCTGCCACCCATCAATTTTCATCATTCCCCTTTTATCAGCAGGCTGAGGAGCCAGAGCGCTGAAGCGATCACGCTGGCGAACAAAATGGCGACGCTGCCAAACGCGACGAATCCCATGAGAATCTCGAAGAGGAAGTGGAGCACTAAGACAGCCATCCCGTCGGCGGCGGGCACCCTGAAATAACTCTCGATCGGGCTGAAAACCCACTTCGGGGCGGACACGAGGGATTACCGTCACCGCCATCCGGCAGAGGCGTTGGCCCCGGAGACCTTGTCTGGCGGAGCCGCCAGTCAGCTGAGGTCGCTCGGAGAGCCCAACAGCCGGTACGCCCTACCCTCGGCAAAGTAACTTGTGCTACCTGCTCCGGCAAGTCGCATCGCCAGGCAGTCCCCAGCCCGAGGGCGCCTGATTCTGGCATTGCCGCCATAGCCCGACTTGAAGGGGCCGGCCATTGAGGCCGTTGGGCGCCAAAACTATCATCGGGCTGACCATCTCCACGGAGTGCCGGGCCAGATGCTAAGTTGGTTTCGGGCGTTGATGCCCAAGGAGGAACGATTCTTTGAATTGTTCGAGCGTCACGCCGGGGTCGTGGTGGCCGGGGCGGAGGCGCTACGCGAAATGCTCCGGAGCGACGCCAGCGTCGAAGGCTACTGCAGGGAGATATTTCGCCTCGAGGCGGAAGCCGACGACATCACCCGCGAGGTTCTGACCGCGGTTCGACGCAGCTTCATTACGCCGTTCGACCGCACCGACATTCAGGGCCTCATCAGCTCGATGGATGATTCGATCGACCAGATGAACAAGACCGCCAAGACGATTGTGATGTTCGAGGTGCGCAGCTTTGAGCCGCATATGCGGGAAATGAGCGATGTGATCCTGCAGGCCGCAAAGCTCGTATTGGAGGCGGTCCCCCTCATGAGCCAGATCGGCGCCAACGCTCCGCGCCTGAATGCGCTGACCGGCAAGATCATCGGAATCGAAGAGCAAGCTGATGATATCTACAACCAGGGACTCAAGGCCCTTTTCCTTGCCAATCGCGGCGGGGAGGGAAAGGACCCGAGCCAGAGCAATGCCATGAATTTCATCATCGGCTCGGAGGTTTACGATCACCTGGAAAAGATCGTCGACTGCTTCGAAGACGTCTCCAACGAGATCAATTCGATCACCATCGATCAACTTTGAAATCAAGCTCCGCCGATGAATGCAATTCAGAGCCTGCCGGCGCTCGCCGGCCTCATCGTGGTGGCGCTTGCGTTCGATTTCCTCAACGGCCTGCACGACACCGCAAACTCGATAGCGACGCTCGTTTCCACCCGCATGCTCCAGCCCCGGTACGCGGTGATCTGGGCCGCTTTTTTCAACTTCGTGGCCTTTCTTCTTTTCGGGGTTCACGTCGCTCGCACCGTCGGGGTCGGCATCGTGGCGGCCGATATCATGGATGCTCACGTGATCTTTGGTGCATTGATGGGGGCGATCTCCTGGAACCTGATCACCTGGTGGGCCGGCATTCCGTCGAGCAGCTCGCATGCACTCATCGGTGGGCTCCTCGGCGCGGGCATCACCAAGGCGGGTATTGGATCTATTGTTTGGTTTGGGGTCCTTACGACAGGCGCCTTCATCGTGCTGTCGCCGCTGCTGGGGTTCTTTCTTGCTTTGGCTCTGGTGCTCCTCGTTTCATGGGCATTCGTGCGGGCAACACCGCGAGCCGTCGAGGGCACATTCCACTGGCTGCAGTTCGCTTCCGCCTCGCTCATCTCGCTCGGCCACGGTGGAAACGATGCGCAGAAGACCATGGGCATCATCGCTGTGCTCCTGTTCTCGCAGGGTCGGCTTGGTGGGGAGTTCTACGTCCCGTTCTGGGTGGTCATCACCTGCCAGACCGCCATGGCGCTTGGGACGTTGGTGGGCGGCTGGCGGATCGTGCGCACCGTTGGATCGAAGATCACGCGGTTGACGCCGGTGCAGGGTTGCTGCGCCTCGACCGCAGGCGCCGTCATGCTGTTCGCGGCGACTTATCTGGGAATTCCCGTATCGACGACGCACACCGTGACCGGCTCGGTGATCGGCGTGGGGGCGGCCCGCAAAGTCTCCGCGGTTCGCTGGCGCATTGCCACCAACATCGTCATTGCCTGGATCATAACCCTTCCGGCCTCCGCCGCCATGGCGGCCGGCTTCTACTTCCTGTCCAAGCTCGCACCCTGAGGCTCGGCCTTCCTACTCGGCCCTGGATGGCGACGGAATGACGGATCAGCTCGCCGAAAGCGATCCGATCCCTTTTGCAGTTCCAAGAGCGAAGACCTCGTCAGACTGATCCGGCGTCGGAAGAACGCGCGGCCTCTCCGGCACCAGCGCAAGCATTGGCCGGAAAGCGGCACAACACCGGGCCATCCGCTCGCGCTATTTTCCTTGAAAGCCAGCCTGCAGCCTCCATATCTGCGGAAAAGTCGGTAGAAGCTGTTCTCTGAGCATTTGATGCGAGTGCTGGTTATCGAAGACGACGTGATGGTCGGGCGCGGAGTGGTAGAAGCACTGGAGCAGCACGGGATGTCCGTCGACTGGGCCCAATCGGGGCCCGATGGTTACGAGGCTCTGATCAACGGCGGCTACGGCAGCGTGCTCCTCGACTTAGGACTCCCAGGACTTCCCGGAATGGACCTCCTCAAGCAGGCACGCGGTGCCGGCAATCGCGTCCCCCTGCTCGTCATCACCGCCAGGGACACGTTGGACGAGCGGGTTCGCGCGCTCGACTTGGGCGCCGATGATTTTCTGGTCAAGCCGTTCGAGGTCCGGGAGCTGGTCGCACGCATTCGCGCCGTCACGCGACGGCACGGCGGATTTGCCCACTCCATCCTCGAAGCCGGCGAGGTCAGCGTGAACATCGCCACCCACGAGGTCAGCTATCGCGGAACCTGCATGCAGCTTCCGGCGCGGGAGTTCGCTCTCATGCAGCTTCTCACCGAACGCCGCGGCTCCATCCTGTCGCGCGCGCAGATCGAGGAGCGCCTCTACGGCTGGGGCGAGGAGGTGGAGAGCAATGCCATCGATGTGCTGATTCACTCGATCCGAAGGAAGTTCGACAAGGAGATCATCCGAAATGTGCGGGGCGCCGGCTGGATGATCGTGAAATCCGCAACATGAGATCCCTGCGCTTCACGGTTGTCCTTTGGACCACCGTCGCCTTCGGCATCGTCGGAGCGGTCGCCACGGCGGTTGCGTACGAATCCGCCTGGGACGAAGCCACGGAGTTCATGGACGGTGAGTTGCGACAGATTGCGCTCAATGTAGGCGAGGGATTAGCCGCAACGCCGACCCCGAAGGGGCACCACGATTCCAAGGACGAGTTCATCGTCGGCATTTGGGATCAGTCGGGAAGGAGCCTGCGGGGCTCCTCCGAGCTGGTCGCCTTGCCCCGACAACCGGAGGCGGGGTTCGCCAATACCAGGTTTGATGGAAGGGACTGGAGAGTCTTCAGGCTCGATGAGCCATCGCGAACCGTTCAGGTCGCGCAGCGGGTCGCAGTGCGCCGCGAGCTGGCCGAATCCGCGGCTTATCAAGCCGCAGTGCCGATCCTCATCGCCATTCCGTTGGCTTGGCTTGTCGTCTTTTGGTCAACCGGGCGTCTGCTTAACCGATTGGGCGGCCTTGCCAAGGACATTGCCCGACGAAGTGTCGAGGCGCGGGATCCCATTCCGGTCGATCAAGTCCCGACCGAGGTAAAGCCGCTGGTCGAGGCAATGAACTCGCTTACGAGCCGGCTCCAGCTCGCCTTGGAGCAACAGCGCCGGTTCTTGTCCGATGCTGCGCACGAGCTCCGCACCCCGTTAACGGGCCTGCATCTGCAGATTCAGAACCTGCAACCTGCTTCAATGGCCGGCGGCTGGTCGCGAGCCTATGGCGAGCTCAGTGCCGGCATTTCCCGCGCCGTTGCGCTTGTTCAGCAGCTCCTGAACATGGCCCGTTTTGAGCTGCCGGCTCAGGCTACGCCGCCCGAACGCATCGACCTTTCGGATTTGGTCAAGCAAAGCGTCGCGGATCACGTCGCGATCGCTCAGAGCAAAGGCATTGATCTCGGGCTCTCGGTGGAAAGCCGGGTGGAGCTTACCGGAGCGCCCGGCGAGTTGAAGGTCCTGTTCGATAATCTGATCGAGAATGCGGTGCGGTACACGCCGAAGGGCGGCAGCGTAGACATATCGCTCCAACAGCTTGGCAAAGGTGCGATCGTAGAAGTCGCGGACACCGGCTGCGGCGTCAGCGAGAGCGAGCTTCCCCATTTGTTCGAGCGCTTCTTCCGCGCCGCGCCGCCGCACATCCCCGGCACAGGCTTGGGGCTCTCCATCGCGGCAGCCATCGCGAAGCGCCATGGTCTCACCATCGATCTTAGGAACCGAGAAGGCGGCGGCATGGTGGCACGCGTCGTGTGCTCCGAGAAACGGCTTGAGCTAATTCCCAGCTAATTCTGGCCTGTTACGCACGGGACCTCGGCGGCCTGATGGCCGCGTCGACAAGCGAGGCTCCTGATGAAGCACGTTCGCAAACACGTCGAAGAAATCACTCGCCGGCGCTGGGCAACGAACCTCGGCTGCTCGGGCGGTGCCTGCGCAGTCGTCGAGATGTGCGCCAGCTTCATCTCAACCGTGCCGGAGTGGTGATCATGCATTCCCGTCGAAGATTGCGCGTGGTCGCCGGCACGCAGCACCAGCGGAGAGCAGACCGCTTATCGGACCTGGAAGAGGACCGCGTTCGCACACGCGAGAATCTGTTGGGCGCCATGGTGGCCGCGGTGCTCGTTGTCCTTGGCGTTTGGATCGCTGACGAATTTGCAGAAGCAAATTGCTACCAGCCGGTCAGCGAGTGCCGGGCAGGCGGCATGCCGCCCATCGCCTTGCTGAAGGACACCCTTCGGTAGCTCGGAGCCGTCGAGCGGCGGTCACTCGAACCGCCCGTTCCGGCGCGCTTATGTCAGGTCACGCCTAGCTCTTCGCATGCGCGTCGAATTCAGATAGCGTTTCAGCACAAACGGACGCAGACGCGAGGTCCCGATGAAGCCTCAAAGGATGAGACGCCGAAAATTTCTGGGCCTTGCCGCCGGCGCTGCCGCTGTTCCGGCTGTCTCTCGCATTGCGTGGGTGCTCGACTATCCGGTGCGGCCGGTGCACATTCTGGTCGGCTTTGCGCCCGGCAGCGCAACCGACATCCTTGCCCGCATGATGGCGCAGCGGCTTTCCGAGCGCCTCGGGCAGTCATTCGTGGTCGACAATCGGCCCGGCGCCGGCGGCAATATCGCGACAGAGGCGGCCGTGAACGCGCCCGCCGACGGCTACACGCTGCTGATGACCTCCGGCGCCAACACGATCAACCCGACCCTCTACGAGAAGCTGAGCTTTGATTTTCTGAAAGACACAACGCCGGTCGCCGGGGTCACGCGCTCTCCTTTGGTCATGGAGGTCAACAACGCGGTTCCGGCGAAGACCGTGCCGGAATTCATCGCCTACACCAAGGCAAATCCCGGCAGGGTCAACATGGCCTCGTCCGGCATCGGCACGTCGCTGCATATCTCCGGCGAGCTGTTCAAGATGATGACCGGCGCAAACATGACGCACGTACCCTATCGCAGCGCTGCCGCTGCACTGACCGACCTCATGGGCGGCCAGGTGCAGGTCTTGTTCGACGTGATCGCCTCCTCGTTGTCGTACGTCAAGGCGGGCCAGGTGCGCGCGCTGGCGGTGACGAGCGCGTCGCGCTCCGACGCCCTGCCCGGTGTCCCTACGGTCGGTGAGTTTGTTCCGGGATACGAGGCGAGTGCCTGCAACGGGCTCGTTGCGCCGCGGAATACGCCGGCCGAGATCGTCACGAAGCTCAACAAGGCGGTCAATGACGTGTTGGCCGAGCCGGCGATGCGTGCGCAGCTCGCCGACCTGGGCGCCACCGAGCTGACCGGGCCCGCCGCCGAGTGGGGAGCACTTCTGTCCGCAGAGGTTGCGAAATGGGCCAAGGTCGTCAAGTTCTCCGGTGCCAAGGCCGAGTAGCGGGGGTATGATTGCGCGCGGGCTGATCCCACTATTTCATGGAGGATATCCATGACGGGAATCAACAATTGGATCAATCGTCGGACCGCGCTTGCGCAGCTCTCGGCCGCGACCATGCTGGCGGCAGGCCATGCAAAGGCGCAGCGCGCGGACCCCTCGTTGGCCGAGATCAAGACCACAGATCTCGGCCGCAAGACCTACATGCTCGAAGGCCAAGGCGGCAACATCCTGGTGGTGGTCGGTGACGATGGCATCATCATGGTGGATGCCGAGCTCGCGCCCCTGCATGACAAGATCAGCGCTGCCATTACCGACAATTCGAACCTTCCGATCAAATATCTGGTCGATACGCATTTCCACGGCGAGCAGACCGGCGGCAATGCGCCGTTCCACCGCGACGGCGCCATCATCGTGGCGCAGGACAATGTGCGCGTTCGCCTTCTTGCCGGCACGACCAACGGGCTCAACTACAACAAGAGCCCGCCCGCGTCCGCCGATGCGATCCCGACCGAGACCTATGTGGGCGGCACCAAGACGGTGGCGGTGCGCGGGCGCGAGGCCCTGCTCACCCATGCAACCAACGCGCACACCGACGGCGACAGCTGGATCTATCTCGCCGACGCCGACGTGATCTTCACCGGCGATCTCTTCTACAACAACGGCCGGTACCCGATGATCGACTATGCCAATGGCGGCGATATCCGCGGCATGGTCCGCGCCAACGAGGCCTTTCTCAAATTGGCCAAGCCTGGCACGAAGATCGCCTCGAGCCGCGGCAGCGCGGTTGCCGGTCGGGCTGAGGTCATGGCGTTCCGTGACATGCTGGCGAAAGCGCGCGATCGCATGGCGGAGATCGTCCGCAAGGGCATGAGCGAAGAAGAGGCGATTGCGGCCAAGCCCTTCGCTGATCTCGACGCCCAATGGGCGGGCAGCGAGCGCGACGCCGTCAATTTCGTGCGCGTGGCCTACAACTCGTTCAAGCGCGCTTAGCCACGCGTTCCTGCGCCGGATACTCCCAGCAGCGCCGGCAGGCGCTTGCGCGTCCAGCCGGTCGCCTGGTCGTAAGCATGCGCCAGTTGCAGGCAGGCGAAATCGCCGTGGTTGGGACCGACGATCTGGATGCCCATGGGCAGGCCCTGGGCATTGAAACCTGCCGGCGCGGCGAGCGCGGGGGATCCTGCCATCGTGATCGGCAGCATGCCCTTCATCCACTCGTGATAAGTCGTCATGTTCCGCCCGCCGATCTCCGACGGCCAATGCAGATCAGCGTCAAACGGAAAGACCTGGGCAGTCGGCGCGACCATGAAATCGTATTTGTCGAAGAAGCGGCGCACCGCCTGATACCACTCGGTGCGCACGGTCGATGCCGCCGTGATGTCGAATGCCGAGAGCTTCTGTCCGCTTTCGATTTCGAATACGGCTTCCGGCTTCAACTGCGCGCGCTTGCTCGGATCATCGTAGAAGGCGAGCAGCGCGCCGCCCGCTTGCCAGGCGCGCAGCTTGCGCCAAGCATTCCAGACCGCTTCGATCGAAAAATCGGGCACCGCCTCTTCGACCACGCAGCCGATCGCCTCGAAGTGCTTGAGCGCGGCACGGCATAATTCCAGCACGTCGGCTTCGTAGGGAATATAGCCTTTGAAATCGCCGAGCCAGGCGATGCGGGCGCCCTTGAAATCGCGCTTGAGCGGTCGCTGGAACCGGTCCGGCGCGACGTTCATCGACAGCGGCACGCGCGAATCGTAGCCGGCCTGCACCGCAAGCAGCATGGCAAGGTCCGGCACGGATCGCGCCATGGGGCCGAGCACGCCCATCGAGGGAAGCCAGGCGTCTCGCCCGTCGGCGGGAATGAGCCCGTAGCTGGTGCGGAAGCCGAACACATTGTTCCAGCCGGCCGGATTGCGCAGGCTGCCGCCGTAATCGCTGCCGTCGGCTAACGGAAGCATGCGCAGCGCAAGCGCGACCGCCGCGCCCCCGCTGCTGCCGCCGGCAGAGCGGGACTGGTCATACGCGTTGCGGGTTATTCCGTAGACCGGATTGTAGGTGTTGGAGCCGAGGCCGAACTCGGGCGTGTTGGTCTTGCCGACAAAGATCGCGCCGGCCCTCCGCAGGCGTGCCACCATGACGCTGTCGGCGGGCGGAAGGAAATCGCGCAAGAGCGGCGACCCCATGGTCATCGGGATGCCTTTGACGGGCGTCAGGTCCTTCACCGCGAATGGAAAGCCGTGCAGTGCGCCCAGATATTCGCCGCGGGAGAGTTGAGCGTCGCGTTCGTTCGCCTGGGCGGTAAGCCGCGCGCGATCCTGCAGCGCCACGATGGCGTTCACTTGCGGGTTGAGCCTATCGATCTGATCGAGACAGGCGGTCATAACTTCCGCGCAGGACACTTGGCGCGCACGAATGGCGCCGGCGAGCGCGACGCCATCGAGCATCACGATGTCGGAGACGTCGGCAGCTTGCATTTCCATCATTCTCATTCCGCCTTGATGTTCGCGAATTTCACCACCTTGGCCCACTTATCGGTCTCCGCCGCAATGAGCCCCTTGAAATCGGCCGGCGAGCCGGGCAGCACCGTGCCGCCAAGGTCGGCATACTTCGCCTTGAGCGCGGGATCAGCCAGGCCGGCATTGATCTCGTGGTTGAGCTTATCGATCACGTCTTGAGGCGTGTTCTTAGGCACACCGATGCCGTTCCATCCGCTTGCCTCGTATCCGGGGACGAAATCCGCGAGGCTTTGCACGTCCGGCAATGCCTGTGAGCGCACCGCGGCGGTCACCGCCAAGGCGCGAAGCTTGCCGCTGCGAATATGCGGGATGGAAGATGGGATCGCGTCGAACATCACCTGCACCTGCCCGCCCATCAGGTCGGTCAATCCGGCGGCGGAGCCGCGATACTGCACCGCCGTCATGGTGAGGCCGGTCATCATGTTGAAGAGCTCGCCGGAGAGATGCTGGGAGGTTCCGATCCCGGGCGCCGCCATGTTCACTTTCCCGGGATTGGCCTTCGCATAAGCGATGAACTCCGGAACTGTCTTCGCCGGCAAGGACGGGTTCACCAGCATCACGTTGGAATAGCGGATGAGGCCGGCGACTGGCGCGATATCGTTGATGAAGCTGAAGGGTAGATTGCGATAGAGCGATGGGTTGATCGCATCCCAGACACCGGCGAGGATCAGCGTGTAGCCGTCGGCAGCCGAATGAGCGACCGCTTCGGCCGCGATGCTTCCTGATACGCCTGGCCGGTTCTCGATCACGAATGCCGCGCCGAGGCGTTCCGACAGCCATTGACCGATCAGCCGCGCGGTAATGTCGGTCGGGCCGCCCGCCGGATATCCAACCAAGAGGCGGACCGGGCGCGCCGGATAGCTTTGCGCGCGCGCATGGCGCGCGGCGGATGGCAGCACGGCAGCGGCTGCCGCGAATTGCAGGAATTGCCGACGCAGCAGTTTCACAGCATCCTCCCCACAGCCCTTACTCGGGCTTGATCTTGGCGAACTGCACGACCTTGGCCCATTTCGCAACATCCTGGGCGACGAATTGCGCCATTTGCTCACTGCTCATTGGCATCGGCTTGCCGCCGAGCTCGGCAAAACGCGCGATCAGTTTCGGCTCAGCGAGCGCGGCATTCACCGCCTGGTTGAGGATCGCGACGATCTGCGGCGCGACACCGCGCGGCGCGGAAATGCCGTACCAGACGTCGACCTGATAGCCGGGCACCGTCTCCGCAATCGCCGGTATCTCCGGCAGCGCGTCCCAGCGCTCCGCCGAAGTCACGCCCACCGCGCGCAGCTTGCCGGCTTGCACCAGCCCAATCGCACCCGGCAAATTATCGAACAGCACATGCACGGTGCCGGCCATCAGGTCCGGATAGACGGCGGCCGAGCCGCGATAAGGCACGTGCACCATCTCCACGCCGGTCATCAGCTTGAACAACTCGCCTGAGAGATGCGGCGAGGCGCCAACCCCGGAAGAGGCCATCGAGAGCTTCCCGGGATGGTCTTTGGCGTAGTCGATGAACTCCTGCACGGTGTGCACCGGCAAGGACGGCGGCACCACCATCAGGTTGGGGAAGCGCATGACGCCGGCGACCGCAACTGTGTCGCGCAGAAAGTCGAACGACAGATTCTTGTAGACGGAGGGACTGATCGTATTGCTGGGGCCGACGAACAACAGCGTGTAACCGTCGGGCGGTGAATTGGTCACCGCTTGGGTCGCGAGATTGCCGGCAAGCCCGGTGCGATTTTCCACGAAGAACTGCTGACCAAGCTGTTGCGTCAGCGCATCGGCCATCAGGCGCGCGACCACATCGGTCCCGCCGCCGGCCGCGAGCCCGACGACCAGACGCACCGGCCGCACCGGATAGATTTGGTTCGAGGCTTGTGCACGAGCACAGCGCGTCGCGCGCGGGAGCGTGGCGGCCCCGACCGCCAGACCGAGGAACCGGCGACGCGCGAGCATCGAGCCGTCTCCTTCAAATCGCTAGATCGAGCTTGTTGGCCCGGTACTCACTTAGGCAAAGCTTACCACCCCGAGGCGCTTGCGGAAGGGGCAGAAGCCTAGCCCACCGCCGTCCAGGTGCCGTCCGGATTGCGGCACGCGTTGCCGCGCGCGACCTGCGGGCTGCCATCGATGTAGATGGTGTGCGTGTAGGGTCGGCATTGCAGGCCGTTCGACTGATAAGCGGGTCCCGGCACCACCGTGCCATAGCGGCCGGAATCCGGATTGCGCCACGGCACAGCCGTGCCCGAGCGACCGCTTTCCAATGCCTGCATCTGCGCCTGATAGGCCAGGCGTCGGTCTTCATCGTCCATGCTGGCGCCGATGCGGTTGCCGATGAGCCCGCCGATCGCGGCGCCGGCGAGGCCAGCCGCGATGTGCTCGCCGGTTCCACCGCCGAATTGGGATCCGATCAGACCGCCCGCGAGCGCTCCCACCAGCGTGCCGGTGTTCTCCTTGGCGCCCTGCCCGGTTTCCGGTGTTGCCGCGCAGGCGCAAAGCGCGCCGGCGACCATTAACGTAGCACCGAGACGAGTAATGTTCATGTTGAGCCCCTGCCCTCACCCCGCCCCAATGTCACGCCGATTGAGGCAAATCTCTGTCTTGGGCGTCGCACGCGTGACCGCGTTGCCTTGACCTCGCTGGAGTGCTCCAATGGCGCCCTACTTTCAAGAGTTCCAGCTAATAGGCTCGCGGGAGGAATCCGATGATCAAAAATTGTGTGCTCGCTGGCACCGCATCGCTCATTGCCTTGACCGGTCTCAACGCCTGGGCGGCCGATCCGCTGCCGACGGAGACCCACAAGGTGCTGACCGCGGCGCTGGCGCTCGAAGCCGCCGAAGCCGCCGTCGCGGCCTGCAAGGAGAAAGGCTACAACGTGACGGTGACCATCGTGGACCGCACTGGTCAGCCCAAGCTGATCCTGGTCGGCGACGGCGCCCGGCCGTTGACCCTCGAGGTCACCCGCCGCAAGGCCTACACCTCCGCGATGCAGAGGGTCTCGACCGGTGACTACACCAAGCGGGTCACGACACCCGGCGCTTTCAATCCCGGACAGTTCGACAAGGAGCTGGTGACCGGCCAAGGCGGCCTGCCAATCAAGGTTGGCGAGGACACGATCGGCGGAATCGCGGCGGCCGGTGCGCCCGGCGGCGACAAGGATGAAGCCTGCGCCAGTGCGGGGCTCGCCAAGATCGCCGATCAGCTGAAGTAAGGTAATGCGATGGAGCGCGTTCCGGCCAGACGGATCGGGACGCGCCTGTCCGCTTCTCAAGCGGGCGCATGTCGGGGTTACGCCCCGGCCCGACCCATCCGGGGCGGTTCCGGATTGGCGAATCCGAACAGGCCGCCGGGGCGCAACAGGAACAGCGCAATCAAGACGCTGTAGATTACGGCGTCTCGCAACGTGATGTCGAAATAGGCCGACCACGCCGTCTCGATGAGCCCGACCGCGAGCCCCCCCAAGAAAGCACCGGTGATCGAGCCGATCCCGCCGACAAGCGCGGCGATCAGCGCCTTGACCCCGAGCAGCGTGCCCATGGCTAACCCGACATTGCCGTAGTAGACGCCGACGACGGCGCCGGCGAGGCCGGTGCTCGCGCCCGCCAGCACAAACGTGGTGGAAAGGAGCTTGCCGCCATCGACGCCGACGAGCGCGGCGGTCAGCGGATCATCCGCATAGGCGCGCCAGGACAAGCCGAAACGGGTGCGCGTGAACAGCCACAGCATGCCAAGGGCCGCGGCAAGCGTGAGGATCACCAGCGCGACTTGCAGGGGCGTTACCGTCACCACGAAGGTGCCGGCCCGCGCCAGCGCAATCGGCAGCTGGAACAAGGGCGGCACCCAGCGTTCGCGCGCGCCTTGGGTGACGTGGAGGAATTCCTGGAGCGCGACCGCAAGCCCGGTCGTGGCGACCAGGATCGGCTGGCCGAGGCGATGGCGTGCATGCAAGGGCGCGATCACGATCGCTCCGATCACCGCGCTCCACAGCCCAGAGAAGACGGCCGCGACCGCAAGCGCGACCGCAACGCCGGCAAGAGGATTGTCGAGCCCCAATGCGACCACGATCGCGATGGCACCGATCGCCCCATACGCGCCGAGCATCGCGATCTCGCCGAAGGCCAGATTGATGCGCCCGGTGATCCCGTAGATCAGCGAATAAGCGGTCGCGAGCAGCGCATAGACGGCGGAGAGCGCCGTAGCGTTGATGACCTGCTGTATCACATAGGCCAACGGGAACGGCAGCGGCGGCACCGACGGCCCACGGGCTTCTGATACGCTCGCACTTTCCGGCGAGTCGAGCCAAAAGCGTTTGAGATAATAAAGCTGCGCATCGCCCAGCGCTCCGCTCTCGGTCTCGACCGCAATGAGGTCGAGCCGCTCGCCCGAGAACGTGCGGCCGGCGAAACCGCAGTCCAACCGGCGCACCCGCTCCGCCTCGCCGGGAGCGCGCACCGCATAATCAATGCGCACACCTTCCCGCCCGAGGCTCGCGGGGCCGTAACGTATCTCCCGGATCACGGCACCGTCGGCATTCAGCGCCAGAATGACCTGCCGGCAAAGCCGTAGCTGCTCGCTATCTACGCTGGGACTGCAAGTGCTGAGCGAGAGCGAGGCCGATGCCAGAACGATAAGCCACGGCATGCGCCGCGCAATTGCGGCACATGCCGAAAGGCATTGTGGCAATCTGGCCAACCGGGCTGTCTCGATCCAATCGGCTTCACAACCGGAGGACCATGACGATATCCATTCTCCATCGCAAGCGCCACGTAGAAGCGCCTAGACGATGAGATGCGCGGGCTAGATCTGCTGAGAGTGCTCGCCTCCCGGCTCGGAAATGCCGCACAAGGCGCTTGCGGCTCCCATCGGGCCCTCGGTCAAGGCGATGTCGGCGAGTGAAAGAATCCCGACCAGGCGCTTGGCGTGATTGACCACCGGGAGGCGCCGCACCTTGATATCGGCCATGTTCTTGGCGACCTCGTCGAGCTCCTCATCGTCGAAACAATACATCACCTTGGGGCTCATGACATCGCGAACCGGGGTATCGAGCGATTTGCCGGCCGCCACGCCCCGCACCGCGATATCGCGATCGGTGATCATGCCGATCAGCCGGTCGTTGTCGCGAACAGGCAGGCAACCGCAATCGAGCTCAGCCATCATGCGTGCGGCTTCGCGCATCGACTGGCCCGGATCCACGACCTTCACGTCCCCGCTCATTGCCAGCTTCACTTGCATTGGATGTCCTCCATGTCTCGCCACTCTGATCTTCCGCCTGATGCTCCGATGCGCGGAGCCCCGTCGGCCTTCACGCCGGATCGGGAGGAACGGCGACGAACCTGACCCCTTCCGCCGACTTGAGCTGCAGCAACGAAAATCGTTTGCCCTGGCTGCGCGCCTTGTTCAACGCAAGCTGAAATTCCTCGGGCGTGCCCACAGCTTGCCCATCAACCTGGGTGATCACATCCCCCACCGAGAGACCATGCACGGCGGCGCTTCCGTTGGGCTCGATCCCGACAATCTTGACACCCCCGCTCTCGGAGCTGGAAGGCGCGTTGCCCGCGGCAGCAGAGAGCCGCAGACCGAGAGTCGCCGGAGGAGCATTATTTGTCTGCTGCCTGCTGATCCGCGCCTCGCGCTTGACCGGAAGCTCTCCGAGCGTGACCGCAACCTCCTTTTGCCGACCGCCGTGCCGGATGCCCAGCTTGGCGGACATGCCGGGCCGCATATCGCCGACCTTCCGGGCAAGATCCTGAGCATCGTTGATGGGCTCGCCGTTCAGCGACTGGATGATGTCACCAGTCGAGATACCGGCTGCCGCCGCCGGACTGTGTGCCTGGACCTCTCCGACAATCGCGCCGCGTGCTCGTTCCAGGTTGAGGCTCTCCGCCACCTCGGGCGTGACCGGCTGCAACTGCACTCCCATCCAGCCACGGGTGACGAAGCCGTGCTCCCTGAGCTGCGGAATGACTTTCTTCACCGTGTCGGCCGGAATTGCGAATGCAATCCCGATCGAGCCGCCGGTCGGCGAGACGATCATGGTGTTGACGCCAATAACCTCACCGTCGACGTCGAAGGTTGGGCCGCCGGAATTGCCCTGGTTCACGGGCGCATCGATTTGGACCAAATCCTGCTGCATGCCGGCCCCGACATTGCGCTTGTCGGACGAGACGATGCCGGCCGTCACCGTTCCTGCGAGCCCAAAGGGGTTGCCGATGGCGAGCACCCATTCGCCCACGCGCGGCGCCCGATCGGCGAGCTTCACCGGTATGAAATCGTTGCCGCCATCGATCTTGAGCAGAGCGAGATCGGTCACCGCATCGGTACCGATGACTCTTGCCGTGAAGGATCTTCCGTCGTCGGTTTTCACCTCCGCGGTCTCATTGCCCTCGACCACATGGCGATTGGTCACCGCATAGCCGTCCGCTGAAATGAAGAAGCCGGATCCCTGGCTGACCAACCCTTCATGACCCCTTGGGTCAGGTGTGTCAGGTGCGTTTCCAGGTGAGTCGAAGAACCCGGGTTGATCCGCCGGCGAGCCGGAGAATGGCCGGTCGCTCCGCGGAACCGAGGCGTTCGTCCGCACGCCAATCACGGACGGCTTCACCGCATCGACGATGTCGGGAAAGCTCGGCAGGCCAGGGCTTGATTGCGTTGCCGCTACATACAACAGGGACGGCACTGACCGGGCAAGCCGGGCCTGCGTCGTGATTGCATCGGCGGTGGCAGCTGCTGGTGAGCTCGCCGCGATGGCACCGGCTACCATTGCGCCCAGCAATATGAAGCGGAGCGGCGCCAAGCAAGGCCGACCCTGCGGATGGCGTCTTTCTTGGCGCGGCCTCGCCATGGAGGTCCTCCCATTTTTCGAGCGGTCTTCGACGCTCCCTTCCCTCCGGCGTTGAGCAGCGCAGCCGACGCTGTAATTCAGACGCCGCAATTATTTGTCGAACGTTTGTTTCGATGCGCGGTTCCAGGTGACGGTGCGCCGGTTCAATGATCTCGGCGCGCCAAGCTGTGTGCGCAGTGTCTTACGGAGCTCAGCCGTCGCCTTCGAAGAGAGCATCGCTGACATGACGGCAGGACATCCCACTGCCAAACCCGGGGAAATTCGCGCTGCAAAATTCGCGCTTCAGTGTTTCTTGCCGCACGCTCTTGAGCAAGCCTTGGCGGCGACCTTCTATTTCTATTGCAAGGCGCGGGTCGCGATCTCGCAGAACAATCTCGCGGAAAGAGCTCGCAATTCGCCGGGCAAAGAAGAAGCAAAAGAAGAACAAGTCTCGCCGTGGAGTTGGAACGATTTCGCGGCGCGGTGCTTTGCCCCTGCGATCGCACGACCTGCGGACACGGTTGAGACCGCGTTCACTCGACCACTCGAGGGTGGGAGATCGAGTCACGTCACAACATGTCGAAGATGCCAGATAGGAGAGTGCAACGATGAAATTGACATCGGCGCAGGTGCAAGAAACCTTGACGCAGTACGATGGCCAACCGATTCCCGACGACCATCGTTTGCTACCGCCGCTCAACGAGCGATACGGCGACCACACATTTTTTCTTGACAGCAATGGCCTGAACATCCTCGAGCGTACCGCTAGTGCGGCTGACTCGCGCACGGCCCAGATCGTCAATCTCGCGGATTGGGCGGACGCCAACTGCACCAAGCTTGTCGCGCACGACCCGGAGCCAACCGATACGTTTGTCGCGATCGAGATGGGGCGCCCGAGCTGAACGACGCTCGGCAGAGCTCCAGCCGGCAATAATAACGCGGTGGTGGAGGTAGCTTACGCTCCTCCACCACCGCATTGCATCCATTCCGGCACCGAGCGGCGGATGTGGTCAGCTGATGTAATCAGCCGATATAGGCAGCGCGCGTCTGCTGCTTCTCTTCGGCTTCGGTCGCCGGCCGCACCGGAAGCTGCAGGACGGTTGCGGTCTGGCCTTCGAGCAAATGAGTCAGCAAGACGACCTGCCCGTCCGGAAATTCAAGCGCGTCGTGATGCGTATGCGGCAGATCGCGATTGACCTGTCTGAATACCGCCGTCCGATGCCCGATAGTTCTCGGCTTCCATCCCAGCAGACCCGCCGGAAGCGCCACCTCGGCGGAGAATGCGAGCTCAGTTCCGGGCAGGATACATACCGCAACGGCCCGATCCTCCGGCGCGGCGAACCCGCGTGTGCCACCCGGAAACTGCCGCGTCGTGAGTTGGTCACCCACCCGGGCTGGCCGCGTCATCGCATTGTGAAGGCTATAATCGCACATGGCAGGAACTCCTCTTCGCATCGCCCCCTCGTGCCTGGCAAAGGCGTGAGCATCAAAATAAGCGTGCGGGCCAACACTTGGTTCCGCGCAGGCTCTTCAGGACGGGTCGGCCCTTCGCGGCACGCCTCAGCGGCGCGCTCGCCGGGCATGGAATTTCCGCGGCCGCTCCGGCTGCGGATGCAGCTGCCGATAGCGGGCGAGCAAGCGCTCGAAGCTTGCATGCAGCGTGGCTGCGATCTCCTCCCGACGCTCCAGACGCGACAGCAGCATCGCGGCCGCCTCCAATGTCGAAAGTCCGTCGCTGCGCGGCTCGCGCCGGAGCGCGCCATAGCGGGACCTCCGGGCGGGGGCAAGAACGACCCGTTTGCATTTCAGCATCCAGGCATTGCGCCACCACAGCGCCTTGGCCTGGCTCCAGGTACCGTCGAGGAGGATCACGCCCTCGATCTCGCGCAGCACGCTGTCCTGATGCTCCATCGCGCCGCCATTCTTGTTGACGACCACGATGTCGCGACCGGGCAGGAGCGATGCGGCCTTGACCGAGCCGAGGTAAAGGACCGCCCACCGCTGCGGATCAACAGGACGGCCGCGTATCTTCGACAGGCTCGGCCAGGACAGCCCGATTTTGAGCGACGCATCCTTGAAATGCAGGGCCGTGAGCAGCGCGGTACCGAGCTCGCGATCCTGCTCTTGCGGATGCTGCAGGATGAGGAGCGAGACTTTGTTGTCGATCGGCTTAATCCCGTCGCAGACGCAGAGCGCACGCGGCTTGTGACAGCGCGCGCATTCGGTATCCGGCTCCGAAGGCGGCGCCGGCTGGGCTCCGGCGTAGGGCGGCTCGTTCATCGGCGCCGTATACGCCGGCGAACGCGCCGCCACAATCAGCCGCGGCGGCAGAGCTTGCTTTTTAGGAAGCCGAGGCCATCGCGGGCGCGCCCGGCTGCAGGAACATGCGCACGATCTCCGCGGCCGGCCGCGCATGGCTGAACAGGTAGCCCTGCATCTCCGTGCAGCCGACCGCCTGCAGCTGATCGAGCTGCTGTTGCGTCTCGACCCCTTCGGCCGTCGAGATCATGTTGAGGCTGCGCGCGAGACCGGCGACCGCATGCACGATGGCGAGCGGCTCGGCGCCATTCGACAGATCCTGGATGAAGGAGCGATCGATCTTGATCTTGTCGAATGGGAAACTGCGCAGATAGCTCAGGCTCGAATAGCCGGTGCCGAAATCATCCATGGCGATCTGCACGCCGAGCTTGCGCAGCGCGTGCAAGGTGGCGAGCGTGTTGAACGTGTTGTGCATCAGCACCGTCTCGGTGATCTCCAGCTGCAGGCGGTTGGCCGGCAGACCGGATTCCTCGAGCGCGCTGACCACGAGCTGGGTGAGATTGCGGCTCTTGAGCTGGGCCGGCGACAGGTTGACGGCGACCTTGACGTTTCCCGGCCAGCTCGCGGTCTCGGTGCAGGCCCGGCGCAGCACCCATTCGCCGAGCGGGATGATGAGGCCGGTCTCCTCGGCCACCGGAATGAACTCGGCCGGCGAGACCAGGCCGCGCCCGGGGTGATTCCAGCGCACCAGCGCCTCGAACCCGGTGATCTCGTTGCTTTTGAGGTTGACCAGCGGCTGGTAGTAGAGCTCGAACTCGCCGTGGAACAGCGCGTTGCGCAAATCCATCTCCAGCTCGCGCCGCGCCCGCATGCGCGCGTCCATCTCCGGCTCGAAGAACCGGAAGGTGCCGCGGCCATCGCCCTTGGCGCCGTACAGCGCCATATCGGCATTCTTCAACAGCTGGTCCGGCTCGGTCGCGTCCATCGGGGCGAGCGAGATGCCGATGCTGATATCGGCGATGACATTGTGTCCGTCGAGATGATAGGGCTTGGTGATCGATTCACGGATGCGTTTGGCCAGGGCCACCGCGTCGCTCGGCTGCTGCATGCCGGTCATGATGATGGCGAACTCGTCGCCGCCGAGCCGCGCGATGGTATCCGGCTCGCGGGTGCAGCGGCGCAGCCGTTCAGCCACGACCTTCAACAATTCGTCGCCGATCGGATGGCCCAGCGTATCGTTGACGCTCTTGAAGTGATCGAGATCGAGGCACAACACGGCAAGGCACTCGCCGCGCTTGACGCGCTTGAGCTCGTGATCGAGGCGCTCACGCAGCATCAGGCGGTTGGGCAGATCCGTGAGCGCGTCGTGGCGGGCCATGTGCACGATGCGTTCCTCGGCGCGCTGCCGATCCGTAATGTCCTCGTGGGTGGCAATCCAGCCGCCGCCCGGGATCGGGCTGCGCACGATGGAGAAGACGCGGCCGTCGCCGGCCTTGACGATGCTGTTGGAGACCTTGCCGGCCGCCACGTCCTCGAGCAGATCGGCGATGTAATCGTCGGGGCTTCCGGCGAGCGCACCCACCGCGGCACGATGATCGAGCAGATCCTTCAAGGCGCAGCCCGGTACCGCCACTTCAGGCGAGAGGCCGTACATCTGGATGTAGCGTTGATTGCAGAACACCAGCCGGGCCTCGGCGTCGAACATCAGCACGCCTTGCGACATGTTGTTGATGACAGTGTCAAGCAGCAGCTGTTGCTCGGAGGCTGTCCGCGCACCCGGGCGTGGCCGCGCGCCCGGGAAAGTCAAGATGCTGGCGGCTGAGGCGGGTTGCGTGGCGTCCATGTTTGGCCTTTCCTCCGGCGCTGGAGCTGCACGTCGGGCGGCCAGGAGGCCGCACCATGCTTGGTACAAGTCCGCATGGGAATTGTGCTTAGGGGGTGTTTGAATCCCATCAAGCAAATCATGATGGTTTTAAGCAAACCGGGCGAAAAGACGTCGCGACTTTTGCCGCAAATCATCCGCATCCAGGTAGCGCGGATGAGGTCCCCCTCATTCTTGCCGCGAGTCCTTCAAGCTTGGCAGCAGTACCGTTAGGATTCCGATAGCCGGGAGGAACGCGCACGCCTGATACACGAAGTTGATGCCCTTCCAGTCCGCAAGGACGCCAAGTGCGGCAGCGCCGATACCGCCTATACCGAAGATGAAGCCGAAGAATAGTCCCGACACCATGCCGACGCGGCCTGGCATCAGCTCCTGCCCGAAAACCACTATCGCCGGGAATGCGGAGGCCAGGATGAAACCAATGACGATGGACAGTCCGACGGTAGCATTGAGACCGACGTGGGGCAGGATGAGTGTGAACGGCAGGATGCCGAGGATCGAGGCCCAGATGACGGGCTTACGGCCGACCCGGTCTCCGATGGGACCGCCCGCGACCGTGCCGGCAGCAACCGCGGCGAAGAAGACAAACTGGAAAATCTGAGCCTCCTGCGTCGGAAGCCCGAACTTCTCCTTCAGGTAAAAGATGTAAAAGCTCGTGAAGCTCGCCAGATAGACCCATTTCGAGAACAGCAATGCCAGAAGAACGGCCATCGCACGCAGGACTTGCTGGGGTGACAGTGCGGGATGCCGCTTGGGCGTTTTCCTTGCGGCGGGGGTCGGAGGATTGTTGAGCTGATACCAGCGACCGAGCGCGCTTGAAACGATGATGCCGGCCACCGCCGCGAGCGCAAACCAGGCGAGGCCAAGCTGTCCACGCGGCAACACAATGAACGCAGCCGCCAGCGGGCCAAGCGCCGAGCCGAAATTGCCGCCGAGCTGAAACAGCGACTGCGCGAGACCATGCGAGCCGCCGGAAGCGAGACGGGCGATGCGCGAGGACTCCGGATGAAAGATCGACGAGCCGAGCCCGAGCAACATGCTGCCGATAAGCAGGATTCCGTAACTTGGCGCCCAGGCGAGCGTCAGCAACCCCGCCATTGACGACGCCATCCCGACCGGCAGCGAGTAAGGCGTCGGCCGCCGATCGGTGTAATGGCCGATGAAGGGCTGAAACAACGACGCAATCAATTGATAGACGAAGGTGAGAGATCCGACCTGCGCAAAGCTGAGGTTAAAGCCGCCCTGAAGAATGGGATACACGGCGGGCAAGAGCGCCTGCATCATATCGTTGAGCAGATGACAAAAGCTGGCGGCCCACAGCACGGAGAAAACCGCTTTGGGACCTCCGCGGCCAAGAGGGAGAGCTTGGGACGACACGGATAATCCTTTGCAATTTTGGTTTTGGCCGAAACCTTGCGTCCGACCCTCCCCATACGCTAGGCAACCGGAATTCGGCCCGCCACCAATGTAGGGCCTATCGACTACTAGACTGGGCCATCCGGATGCGGTTCGTTCAGATCGAAACGGTTGACCACGTTGCGAGCCCGGTCATCGCCATCGGCAACCACTACCCGGCCGGGCATCGCATCGCGCCGCATCAACACCGGCGCGGCCAACTGATTTCCGGCGCGTCCGGCCTGATCGTGCTCGCGACGCCGGCAGGAACCTGGGTCGTGCCGCCACAGCGTGGTGTGTGGATTCCGCCTGCCACCGAACATCACGTTCGCATGGTCGGCGCGGTCGATATGCAAAGTCTGTACGTCGAGCCGAACGCCGTCCCTGGCATGCCGAGACACTGCCAGGTCGTCGGCATTTCGTCGTTCATGCGCAGCCTGATCACGGAAGCGCTCGATCTTCCGCTCGAGCACGAGCCAGGCTCTCGCGCGGGCGCCATCATGGGACTTATTCAGCAGGAGATGCCGCGGCTTCCCGCGCTGCCGCTGTCCCTGCAATACCCGACGCATGGCCCATTGGCGGAGCGCTGCCGCCGGTTCGTCGAACGGCCGAGCATCCACGAAACGATCAACGATTGGAGCGCCGACCTTGGTATGAGCCGCCGTGCGTTCACGCGCCTGTTCCGGCGTGAAACCGGACTAAGCTTCCAGGCGTGGCGGCAACAAGCGTGCCTGCTTTGCGCGATGCCACGTCTCGCAGCCGGCGAAGCTGTGACAACGGTGGCAATCGATCTCGGCTACGAGAACCCGGCGGCGTTCACGCTGATGTTCAAACGCGCCTTTGGGACTCCGCCCCTCACTTATCTTGGACTCCGAAGGGCACGCACCGCCGCGTGAGCCGCGATGCAATCTGCAATGTGACAGACCAGAACCGAAGCCATTTCATTCCGCGACGTCGGTTCCGGTGCCCAACCCGGGCTGCTGGACGTTGTCAGCGCGGGTCCCGGTAGTACGGCGCGGCAGTGCACGGCGACCGCTGCCGGCAATCACGATCAGCGCTCACTGGATTCCATATTTGGTGAAGGTATCCGCCACGTCGGGTCGCAGCGCCTTGGCGGCCACGAGATCGGCATCGCCCGCTGGGCCGTCACCCTTCTTCTGCCTGGCGAGCCCGCGGCCATAAAGCGCGTCCGCGGAGCTGGCATTGAGCCTGAGCACCGCCTCGTAGTCGAGGATCGCCTGATCGAGGTTGCCGAGCTTGAGATTGGCGAGCCCCCGGTTGCCGAGCGCATTTATGTTGCGCGGATTGAGCCGGATCGCTTCCGAATAGTCCGCCAGCGCGTGGGCGAAGTCGCCCTTGTCGCGATACGCAGTGCCGCGGTTGGTGAAGGCGATCCCATAGCGCGGATCGAGCCGGATGGCTTCGGAAAAATAGGCAAGCGCATGGTCGAGGTCGCCTTTGATCAAATAGGCGGCGCCGCGACTGTTGAACGCGACCGGATTCATGGGATCGAGCGTGACTGCCTCGCTGTAGTCGGCGGCCGCGCGATCGAGATCGCCCATCTCGCGATAAGCGTTGCCGCGGTTGGTGAAGGCCGACGCTGCATGCGGATCGAGCCGGATTGCCTCGTCGTAGTCTGCAATGGCATGCGCGAAGTCGCCGGTGTCCCGATAGGCGATGCCGCGATTGAGGAAAGCCGCGGCGTTATTGGGATCGAGGCGGATCGCCTGGTTGTAATCCGCGAAGGCGCGTTCCATCTCGCGCTTGTCGTGCCAGATCACGGCGCGATTGTTGTAGACGGGAGCATAGTCCGGGTCGAGCTGCACGGCCTGGTCATAGTCGGCAAGCGCATGCGCGATGTCGCCCCGGGCGTGGAAGGCACGCCCCCGGTTGGTGAAGGCGGCGGCGAGATTCATGGCGTCCGCCCGGCCGCCACTGATGACTGCTGTACAGCCGTAGATGACCACATCCAGGGGATAGGCGTGGCCCGCATTGGTGCACAAATCGGAGCTCGAAGGCTCCTGGGCGTGTACCGAGGCCCCCAGGGCAAGCCAGAGCACCGCCAGGATCGGCATACCAATAGAACGCCGGAGTGCATCCGCGCTCTTTGCGCTCATGGGGATTCTCCGCGATCGTGCCCTGATAAGGGATCAGTGCGCCGGAACTGTCAATGCGCGAAGGGCAAGAGACTTATCGCGCGCGAAACCCCGCGGCACCGAGATACACGGAAAAATCCCAGCAGGTAGCGGCCGTCAATTGCCGCCGAAATGGAAGTTCACACCGCCGCGTACGACATCGCTCTTGAGTGAGACGTTGCCGCTCGCGGCACCGCAGTTGAAGCCGCAATTCATATTGCCGAGATCGATGTGCAAATATTCGGCCTTGGCGCTCCAATTGTTGGTCAGCGCGAGCTCGAGACCACCCCCAACGGTCCACCCGGCATTGTTCTGGCTTGCACCGGGCAAGCCCGGTGTAGAGGCCTTGATGTCCCCAACCGCAAGGCCGCCGGTCACATAGGGCATGACGCGGTCGAAGGCATAGCCGGCACGGCCGCGAACCGTCGCCAGCCAGTCGTTTTCTGTGGTGCAGCCGGCCGGGCAGCCGGCGGAGGTGGTGCTGCCCTTCAGTGTCGACCAGTCTACGTCACCTTCGACGCCGAGCACCGCACTCCCGAACTGCCAATTAACGCCGGCAGTGCCGCCAGCGACACCGCCCGAAGGATGGAAGCTGCCTGCGCTGTCCCAGCCAGAGGTCCCCCAAGCGCCGCCACCATTAGCACCCAGATAGAAGCCGGACCAGTTATAGGCCGGAGGCGTCACGACCGGCGGGGCCTTGTAGATGGGGGCAACAGAAAGGTCGGCCGCGAGAGCGCCGTTCGCAGCCGTCGCCAGCACCAACGTACCAACGCAAATCCACAAGCTCTTCAGGAACTTAGTGCCACGCCCGTAGGCGTTCTGGTAGCTACGCATTGGCCTTGATCTCCCGCCCCTGCCACGACAGCAAGGTCGCCCTTTCTCCTCAAGACTTAGACGCTTAGACCTTATCTAAGGTTCAATTCTCGGGACCGGACAGAACCAACCAGAACTTGGTTAATCCTGCTTTGATGGGCTTTTAGCCGATCGAGGGGGGCCAAATTATGCCGGCAGAGAGGCCATAGGGTGATGCGTTGAGGGAAGATATTCTTTCATATTATTAAGCACATGGCTGCAGTAGCAGACGGCCGCTGCAGGCCGCGGAGGCGCATTCCGGTAGCGATCGAGATGGACAGCTCGCTTCAGTTGCGGAAGATCGGTCGCGCATGATCACTAAAGTCGCCATTGCGGGCTATCGATCTCTACGCGACATCCGGCTTTGGCTCGGGCCCCTCAACATCGTGACGGGTGCCAACGGCACCGGCAAGTCGAGCCTCTACCGTGCGCTGAGACTGCTGGCGGATGTCGCGCAAGGCCGAATCATCCATTCCCTGGCCGCCGAAGGCGGGCTCACCTCCACGCTCTGGGCCGGCCCGGAAAAGTTTTCGCACGCAGTCAAGCGCGGCGAATCCCCGGTGCAGGGCACAATCCGCGCGGCATCCGTCAGCCTTAAGCTGGGTTTTGGCGGAGAAGATTATGGCTACGCCATCGATCTCGGCCTCCCGATTCCTGGCGCTTCCGCCTTCAACCGCGACCCGGAGATCAAGATCGAAAGTTTGTGGACCGGCGAAACCCTGACGCGCAGCAACGTTTTCGCGTCTCGCAACGGCCCGAGCGTGCGAATCCGCAACGACAAGGGTGTGTGGTGCCAAGCGCTGCAAAATCTCGCGCCGTTCGACAGCATGATGACCCATTGCAGCGATCCGCGCGAGGCGGTCGAGCTCCTGCTGTTACGCGAACGCATGCGCGATTGGCGCTTCTACGACCACTTTCGCACTGATCGCGATGCTCCAGCGCGCCGGCCGCAGGTCGGCACCTACACCCCGGTTCTCAGCGGTGACGGGGCTGATCTCGCGGCGGCTTGGCAGACCATCCGCGAGATCGGCGATGAAAAGGAGCTCTGCGCCGCGATTGCCGACGCGTTTCCGGGCGGCAGCATCGAAGTTGCGGAGAACGACGGCTATTTCGAGCTGGAAATGAAGCAGCATGGCCTGCTCCGCCCACTCAAGGCCGCCGAGCTCTCTGACGGCACGCTGCGCTATCTCCTACTGATCGCGGCGCTGTTGTCGCCGCGCCCGCCGAACCTGATGATCCTCAATGAGCCGGAGACCAGCCTGCATCCCGATCTCTTAGCCCCGCTCGCGCGTCTCATCGCTCAGGCCGCGAAGCGCTCGCAAGTCGTGGTCGTGTCCCATGCCGCGACGCTGGTCGCTGAGCTCGCCTCAGCCAAGGACGCGCAGCGGATCGTTCTGGCGAAACAGCTCGGCGAGACGCTGGTCGAGGACGCTGAGCCGCCGGCCTGGCACTGGCCCTCGCGATGAAGCGGCTGTGGCAGCCGCCTTGACAGGGCGGCGAGCCAACGATGAGTCTTCATTCGCAGAGGGCATCCATGACTTCCATCGACGAGTTCGAGGATCACTGCTGGAAGGACGCCATTCCGGAAGCCGACATCCGGCTCTATGCGGGCTGGCGACGGGAGACATTCGTCGGGCCGAAACCGGCGCTCTTGGCGATTGATCTCTATGACCTCGTTTATCGCGGCGGTGCGCATTCGCCATATGAGCTCAACGATCGCTTCGCCAACACCTGCGGCGTCTATGCGCATCAGGCGATCGCGCCCACCAAGCAACTGTTTGCCGCCGCCCGGTCAGCCGGCATTCCGGTGTTCTATTCGACCCAGGACACACGCCCGAATAACCGCCCGCCCGGTGCAGTCTCGACCCGGCGCCAGCGCCCGACCCCAGCCGACGAGCCCTTTGCGATCTACCGGGAATTCACCCCCGCGGCGACCGATATCGTCATCTACAAGCAGCGCGCCAGCGCGTTCCAGGGCACGCCGCTGTTCTCCCATCTTGCGCTGCTCGGGATCCGCAGCCTCATCGTGTGCGGGGAAAGCACGTCCGGATGCGTGCGGGCGAGCGTGGTCGACGCTTATTCCAACGGCTTTCATGTCGCGATCGCGGAAGAATGCACCTTTGACCGCTCCGAGCTCATCCACAAGGTCAACCTGTTCGACCTGCATCATAAGTACGCCGATGTCATCAGGCTGGACGAGGTCCTAGCGCATCTGGCGGGGCTGCACCCGGCCCGGGTGGCGGAATGATGACCGAAGAGCCGAAGAAGTGCTATTTGGATGCCGGAGCGCGCTTGCGCAGCCGTTCGTCATCGGCAAGCCCGCCGATGAATTGGCAGATAGCGAGCACCAGAAGCGAGAAGAAGCTGAGCTCCGCCACCTGCAAACGATCGCTGATGTAAATACTAAAGTCGGGCGGATAGAGGTAGTAGGCGGCGCAGATATCGGATGCCACAGCCGTCAGGATCGCCGGCAAGCTGCCGTAGCGAAATGCCACGAAGGTGATGGGGACGAAATATCCAAAGATCAGGTGTTCTGATTGCGATCTTAGATAGATCGTCAGCAACAGGGCGGTGGTGACGCCAACCAACAGCGCCGCGATCGACAGTGGGCCGATCCACCGCCGGCAGATCTCTGACTGGTACATTCCAGACTTGAATATTCCGGACTTGAATATTCCAGACTTGAATATTCCAGACATCGCCCACCCCCCGGAGCTATATCCGGACCCCCCCGGCAACAACAACAAAGCATATTCAACCGGTGAAAGAAAGCCACAGCTGAGCATGAAGGCCGTTAACGCGCGCGCCGCGTATATCGTTCCGCGGCGATGCTGCGCTGCAAAAGATGACAAAGAGGTACGACCCCGGGACACCCAAGACGGCGACGCGCGCGCCCCAACAGGCTGACGGCCGGATTGCAGGACTAGGTGGTGTATAAGACCTCTGAGACGCGGCATGCGCGACCAAACGTCCCTCCCTGGAAGCCGCCAAAATGCGAGCCCCGGGGCAACGCACCGGTCCGACCGCCTTGATTTGCCAGCACGAATGCGCGTGTGCACGTCCGGTTCGGCCCACCGCCGCGGGTACGCGGCAACCTGGTTGGCCGCGCGGAACTCGGACCATTATTTTATGCAGCTATTTAATTGACGTGAAAATTCGATTATGAGTTGGTCCTGCCGCCAAAGATCGCAATATAAAGGCAGGGGTGGAACCGTTGAGTAACTTGCTTTCGTCGAAAAAGGACTACTATGCGGGCGCCCTCATGACGCTGATTGGGGTCGGCGCCATTCTGGAGGCGCGCCACTATAATCTCGGCACGCTTTTCCATATGGGACCGGGCTTCTTCCCGATCATCCTGGGCGTCACTATGACGGGCCTGGGCATTGTTATCGCGGCGGCCGCCGTGACGGAAGGCGGGGACCAGCTCGTCATTCCCAAGCCCGAATGGCGGGCGTGGGCCTGCATCCTGGCGGGCCCGATCCTTTTCATCTTTCTCGGAAACTATGGAGGCCTCGTTCCGGCGACCTTCGCCTGTGTTTTCGTTTCCGCCATGGGCGATCGCGAGGCCACCCTGAAGAGCTCGCTCATTCTGGCGACCGGCATCACCTTTTTCGGGGTGCTCTTATTTTCGTATCTGCTGCAAGTGTCGCTGCCGATGTGGCGCTGGGGGGGCGTATGATTTATCAGGCATTGAGCGACCTCTTTGACGGGTTCAGGGTCGCGCTTGAGCTACACAATATTGGGTTTACGTTCCTCGGAGTCCTGCTTGGCAACGTCGTCGGTGTGCTGCCCGGCATGGGCGTGTTGGCCACGATCTCGATTCTGTTGCCGTTGACCTTCGGGATGAAGCCGGTCGCCGCCATCCTGATGCTCGCCGGCGTGTTCTACGGCTCGCAGTATGGGGGAGCCATCTGCTCGATCCTGCTCAATCTGCCGTGCCATCCGCCGCACGCGGTGACCTGCCTCGACGGCTATCCGCTCACCAAGCAGGGGAAAGGCGGCGTCGCGCTCGGCATCACCGTGATTGCCTCGTTCGTGGGCGCGTCCTGGGGCATCACCGAGATGACGTTCCTGGCGCCAGTCCTTGTGCAAGTGGCGTTAAAATTCGGGCCCGCTGAGGTGTGCTCGCTGATGCTGCTTGGCCTGCTCGCCGGCTCTACGCTGGCGCGCGGCTCGCCGATCAAGGGCGTCGCCATGACGGTGTTCGGCCTGCTCCTGGGCATCGTCGGCGCCGATATCGAGACCGGCACGCCGCGGTTTGCCTTCGGGATGACCGAGCTCGACGATGGCGTCGAGATCGTGGCGCTGGCGCTCGGCCTGTTCGGCATCGCCGAGTTCATGAACACCGTCAATCAGACGGCGCCGATCGACACCAAGTATACCAATGTGCGGCTGCGCGACATGTGGCCCTCCAAGGCCGACTTCAAGCTGGCGCTCGCGCCGATGCTGCGCGGCACCGTGCTGGGCAGCCTCTGCTCGCTCATTCCGGGCACCGGGCCAACGATCGCTTCGTTCGTCTCCTATGCGGTCGAGAAGAAGGTGTCGAGAACCCCTGAGCGCTTCGGCCACGGGGCGCTGGAAGGCGTCGCGTGCCCCGAGGCCTCGACCCATTCCTCGGTTCAGGGCGACTTCATCCCGACCATGAGCCTCGGCATCCCGGGCGACGCCGTGATGGCGCTCCTGCTCGGAGCGCTGACCATTCAGGGCATCGTGCCCGGCCCGCAGCTCATCAGCCAGCATCCGGACGTCTTCTGGGGCCTGGTCGCAAGCTTCTGGGTCGGCAACATCATGCTGGTCATCCTCAACGTGCCGATGATCGGGCTGTGGGTGAAGCTGCTCACTATTCCGTATCGCTACCTCTACCCGAGCGCCCTGTTCTTCATCTGCATCGGGGTCTACAGCACCAACAACGACATGTTCCAGGTCGGCGAGACCATCGTGATCGGCGTGTTCGGCTACATCCTGCTGCAGCTCGGTTTCCACCCTGCGCCGATCCTGCTCGGATTCGTGCTCGGACCGCGCTTCGAGGAGAACTTCCGTCGCGCCATGCTGATCTCGCGCGGCGACCTCATGGTCTTCCTCGAGCGGCCGATCAGCGCCTTCTTCGTCTTCTTGTGCGTAGTGCTGATCGTCGCCCAGATCGTGGTCCGGCTAAGATCGAACGGACGGCCCAAGACTGAGGAGGCCATCCCGCGCCCGGCGGAGTGATAGGTTGGCGTGCAGAAATCGTGGGTTCCACCACCATTAAGGGCGCCAACCCTCAGCGTCATGGCCGGGCGTAGTCCCGGCCATCTCCATTTTCGGATGATCGCCCGCCAACCGGGACGCGCCCTCAGGCGTCAAATCTTGGAAATTTCAAAGGTCGAAGGCGCGAACAGCTCCTCGACCTTTACTTTGCGCGCGATCAAGCCCTGCTCGTGTGAATACTGAAGCAACGCCTCGATCTCGCGCAGGTTCTCGGCAATCCCATATCGCCAGAAATCCGCCCCCATCACGGCGGCGGTCTCATTGGCCTCCGCTTCAAGCCACGGGAGCGTGACCATCAGGGCGTTGACATCGCGCAGGTCCGCCATTGCCAGCGCCTTGGCTTCGCAAAAGGCCTTGTAGACGCTGGTCGCGAGCCAAGGATACTGCTCGACCAGCGTCTTGCGGATGCCGACGAGATGCATGATCGGGAACAGCCCGGTCTTCTTGAAATAAGCCTTCTCGGCCGCCCGCGTGTCGGGAAACAGGCGCGCGATGTGCGGCTCGCCGGCTAGGAACGAGGATGGCGCGCGCGCCGTGAACAGCGCATCGAGTTCGCCCGCACGCAGCATTCCGACCAGCGTGTCCTCTTCGCCGATCGGCTGCAGGTCGATCCCGGGAATTGGCTTGAGCGGCGTGCGCTCGTGCCGGCCCGCCTCCTCCTGGCCGCCCTGGCGCCAATGGATATCCGAAGGCGCTACCCCGTATTCGTGCTGCATCAGGCCGCGCATCCAGACGACTGCCGTGATCTGATACTCGGGCAGTCCGACACGCTTGCCCTTGAGATCGGCCGGGCTCTTGATGCCCGCATCGGTGCGGATGTAGATGCCGGAATGACGGAAGATGCGCGACACGAAAGCCGGAATGCCCACATAGGCCGAATTGCCCGCGGCGACCGTACGGATGAAGCTCGAGAACGAAATCTCCGAGACGTCGAATTCCTGATAGCGGAACGCGCGGAAGAAGATCTCCTCCGGATAGAGCGGCAGGTAGGTGACGGCGCAGCCCTCGACCTTGACCCGGCCGTCGCGGATCGCCCGCGTGCGGTCATAGTTGCCGCACGCAATCGTTATCGGCACTTCGATCATCGGGCCTCCTCGTGATTTTGCGGCAAAGCGGGCGGGCGGGCGCGTGAACGATGATAGGATTAAAGGTAATGGCTTCGCCCGAAGCTGTGAAGCGCGCAAGCTTGTTGCATGCGGATTTGCGCGATATTTTTTCCTAAAAGGAGGGCTGCTATGCAGTCGACCGTGATCGGCGGCGCGATGCTGCCGCATGCACCGCAGTTCTTTACGCTGCCGGACACCGAGGACAAGGCCAACGTCGAACGGGTCCGCGCGGTCGCGGCCGACATCGGGAAAAGACTGCGCGCGCTCGATCCGGACCTCTGGATCATCTTCTCCAACGATCACGCCGAGCAGTTCTTCCATCAGGCCGCGCCGCCCTTCACGGTGCATGTCGGAGGCGAGGCGAGCGGGGAATTCGCCGGGCGCAAGTTTCACTGGCAAATCCCAAGCGAGATCGCCTTTGAGCTCGTGCGCTCGCTCTACCGGCAGAATTTCGACCCGGCGTTCACCAGCACCGCCAAGATCGACTATGCGATCGGGATTCCGTTGACCCATCTCGGCCACACCGCGCCGGTGCTGCCGATCTACGTCAACGCCTATCTGCCGCCCCAGCCGACAATGGAGCGCTGCTACGCGTTCGGACAGGCGGTCGCCCGTACCGTCACCGCGATGGGCCTGAAGACCGTCGTCCTGTCGAGCGGCGGCATGTCGCATTTTCCGGGCACCGACCGCTATGGCGAGCCTGAGCTTGCGTGGGACAACCGCGTGCTGGAGAAACTGGCGACCGGAAACTTGAAGTCACTCATCGGCTATGATGAGGCCGAGCTCGACGCAACCGGCAACATCGAGCTGCGCTGCTGGGCCTGCGCGGCCGGTGCCTTGGGCGAGCGGCGGCCGGATGTCGTCTCCATGGATCCGAGCTGGCATCACAATTACGCGTCGCTTGCCTGGATCGAGTCCGTTGCGGGCGAGGCGACGCCGCATTATCCGGCGATCAAGCCCGAACTGGTGGCGCTCACCGCAGCCCTGCACGGGCTTGCCCACGACCCCGAGCAACGCGCCAAATATGTCGCGAATGCCGCAGCTTACGCCGATCAATTCGCGCTGCCGGCGGACCAGCGCGAAGCGCTGATCAAGCTCGATATGCCGACCATCGTGAAAATGGGCGCGCATCCCTTGGTGCCGTTCCTGGCGCAGATGCAAGTCCAGCGACTGCGAGCCCGCTGACAAGAATGAGGCCGTTGCGCCTTGCACGATCTTTGCACGAAACCGAGCCGATCGGGACGATAAGGAAACATGGTCATGCTGCAGTTTACAAGAATGCGCATAAGCTTGGGGGTGGCGCTCACCTTGGTGGCAGTCGGCCCCGCCGCAGCCGACCCGATCGCCGACTTCTATTCGGGCAAGACCGTCCAGGTGCTGATCGGCTTCAGCGCCGGCGGCGGCTATGACACCTATGCGCGCACGGTCGCGCGCTATATGGGCCGCCATATCCCGGGCAACCCGAAGCTGGTGCCGCAGAACATGCCGGGGGCCGGCAGCCTCAAGGTGGTCAACTACCTGGCCAATGTCGCCCCCAAGGACGGGACCGCGCTCGCCCATTTCGCACCGGGCGTGATGTTCGAGCCGCTGCTCGGCCACAGCGAAGGCGCGCAGTTCGAGGCCACCAAGTTCACCTGGCTGGGCAGCGCCTCGCGCGAGGCGAGCGTCTGTGCCTTCATGGCAAGCGCCGGCATCAAATCGTGGGCCGACATGCGAACCAAGAGCATGATCATCGGGGCAAGCGGCGGCGGCGCGGAAAGCGACGTCTTTCCGACGGTGTTGCGCAACATGTTCCATCTGCCGCTGAAGATCGTGACCGGCTACCCGGGCGGCACCGAGATCACGCTTGCGATGCAGCGGCACGAGGTCGACGGCCGCTGCGGCTGGTCATGGACGAGCCTCTTGAGCCGCAACAAGGCAATGCTCGATTCCCATCAGCTCGACGTCGTGCTGCAGATCGCGCTGGAGAAGACCAAGGATCTGCAGGATGTGCCGCTGATCGTTGATGTCGCCGACACTCCGGACCAGAAAGCGGCGCTCAGGCTGATCGTGGCGCGGCAGAGCATCGCCCGGCCGTTTGCCGCGCCACCCGGCGTCCCGGAAGACCGGGCGCGGGCGCTGCGCGACGCCTTCGCGGCCACCATGCAGGATCCGGACTTCATCGCCGACGCGAAGGCGCAATCGCTTGACGTGGACCCGGTGAGTGGCGGGGACGTCGCAAAGCTCATCCGCGAGGTCTATGCATCATCGCCCGAGGCTGTGCAGCTCGCCGCGAGCTCGATGAGAGAGGTGAAGGAGTAGCGTGGACAAAGGCGCGGAACGCGCCATGCGCACGTTAGTCAGATGCGGCGCGTGGGCGCGGACCGAAGGTGTACCGCATGTGGACGCCATGGCCGCGCTTCGCACGCCCTACGGATGCGCATCAATCCTACCGGAAACCGGGCTACCTCTTCCTCACCACGAGCAGCCGGGCGGGATCGACCAACATCATGGCGATGATCCCGACGATCGGCAGCAATGTCAGCTCGATGAGCGCAGCCCCGCCCCAGCCGAACGCGCCGACAAGCAGGCCGAGAAGATAGCCGGCGGTCGATGCCGCGCCGAATAGCGCGGTGAGGAAAATGCCCGACGCCGCGCCGACAAATCTCGGCTGCACGCTGCGTTGCAGGAGGGACAAGAGGTTGACGAACGCGACGCCGCTCGCGAGCACGCCGATCAGGAACGACAACACGGATTGCGAGAAGAGCGATGTCGACCAGTTGTACATGGCATAGCTGACCGCCGCGAGCAGCGCGAAGGCGAGCGCCGTGACCCATCGTTGCGAAAAACGATCCCCCAAATAGCCGCCCGCAAAGGACATGAGCCCGCCCAGCCCAAAAAAGCTGAGCGCCGCCGCCGCGTCGGCCTGCGAGAACGAGAGCACTTCCTTGAGGTAGGTCGTGTAGAGGCCGATGAACCCGTAGAGTGAGTAGCCGAGAATGACGCAGCCGAGGATGCCGAGGATCACGTTACGGTTCCACAGCGCCTCCGGCACATGAGCATGCGCCTGATTGGCGGTTGAGCCCTCCCGCAGCGGCCCCGCGCTTTCGGTGAATTCCCGCGGCACGAAAACAAGCACCAACCCGGCGATGACCAATCCCGCACCCGCGAACCACACGAACGGAGCCCGCCAACTGTCGGCCGCCTCCGCCAGCGCGGCGCCGATGCGCGGCCCGAGAAACGCGCCGACCCCATAGGCCACGATCAACCAGCCGATGAAGAACGATCGGCGATGGTGGAAGTAGCTGCCGATCGCGGCAAACAGCGCGGCCATCTGCATACCTTCTCCGACCCCGGTCATGGCCCGGTAAAAGAGCATGTCCCAGAAGCCCTGCGCAAAGATGGTCGCCAGCGTGAACAGCGAATAAATTGCCATCGCGACCAGGATGATGGTCTTGCGCGAGGCGCGATCGACCACATGGCCCGCCGGAAGGCCCGCCGCCGCCAATCCGAGAGTGAAGATGGTCGCGAGCAAGCCCGCGACCTTGAGATCGAAATCAAAATCCTGGCGGATAGCCGGCAGCAGGGTCGGGAAGATCTGGCGATCAGCAGCATTGATCGCATAGGCGAGACACAACAGCAGAAGGAACCCCAAAGCAGCCATCGACGGGGAAGCGCGCGCGGCGGACGATTTTCCAATTTGAGCCGCAAGCCCTGCTTGAGCGTTCACTGGCCCCTCCTCTGAGTTTCCGACTTATGCAGCCGCGAGCATCACGATTTCGCCGGCTCGACGAAAGTCTTGCGCAGAAGCGGCGCCGCTTCGGGCGACAGCATGAACCGCATCATGGTGCGGGCCGCATCTATTTCCTTAGCACGCGCCATCAGGGCGACGCTCGAAGGACACGGCTTGTTGAGGAACCCGGGCAAGGCCCCGACATATTCGGTGCCGGGTGCGCCCAGCATGATGTTGGTTTGCTGGATGCCGAGATCGATGTCGCCGCGCGCCAGATATTCAACCACCGGGCCGTTCGTGGTCAGCACCGTCTTCGCCTTGAGCTCGCCGGCGAGACCGAGCTTCTCAATCCCCTCGGCCGCATTGGTGCCGCTGCAGCCGCGCGAATAGCCGATCGACTTGGCGGCCAGCAAGGCCGCCTTGTAGGCCTCGATGGTGCTGATGTCCGGCTTGGCCAGGCCGGCGCGTACCGATAGGCCGAGGCCGGCCATGACAAACGGCGTCACGCTCTCCGCAACGACCTTGCCGCGCTTCACCAGATCGGCAATCTGGACTGGGCTCGAGGCGATCAAGTCCGCAGGCCCGCCGGACGCGAGTCGCGCCTCCAGCGCTGGGCCGTCTTCCTGGATGACCGTTACTTTGTGACCGCTCTGGCTCGCGAACGCGGCAGCGACTTCCTTGACCCCTGGCGTCGTCCCTTGGCCGGTGATGATCACAAGCTCGGCTGATCGCGCTGTGCCGTGCGGCAATCCTCCGGGAAACACCCAGAGCATACCTAACACGCACGCGGCAAAAGACCTGCGCGCTCCCATTGCATCCTCCCATGGCGCATCATCTGGATTTTCTTCTGAGACTTTTGATCGTCTTCGCTGTCAGGCAGGTGTTCGGCCGCCTTCGGAAACAAGCTTATGCGGTCCGAGGCTCGTCGGCCAGATGGGTTCGTCGCCAGCCGGCCGCGATGGATCGAGGCGGGAGATTCGTGTAGAAGGTGATTATGAGCAAACAGCTTGCCACCGCAAATAATGCAAAGGGGAACGCATGAAGGCTCCATCTGGTGTGAGCATAGCCCTCCTTCCGCTGACCGCATTGGCGGTCGCGCTGCCCGGCATCGCCGGCGCCGAGGAACGACAGCCGCAATCGCTGTTCATCGAGGGCGACATGGTGCGCGGCAATACTCCCAAGGGCCAGACCGGCCCGACCTGCGTGCTCAACAATCAGTTCAAGCACAACGAGAACGCGGTCTTTCGCGTGCGCGTGCGCGACATCACCGGCAAGCCGCTGGACGACAAGGAGATCAAGGGCGTGGTGGTCGAATTGTCGGACGGACAGAAGCTCACCATGCGCTATGGCGGTCATCCGCCGCGCGGCAGCATCGATTATTTCTGGTCGGCGGGCTGGATCATCCCGGCGGATTATCCCAACGGCAGCCTGTATTACAAGGTCGTCGCCACCGACCTACAGGGCCGGACGCAGAGCTGGCAATCGTTCCAAGATCCGCGTTCGCAGCTCGAGATCGTCTCCGGCAGCGTGCAATACTCTGGCGAGCCGCAAGCGCCGCGATAATCACTGTGGGAGAGAACATCATGCCCGCAAGCGTCAAACAAATGTTGGAGGCCGCCAACGCTGCGGTACCACGCGTGTCACCGGCGCAAGCGCGCGAGATGATCGCCAAGGGCGGCACCCTCGTGCTCGATGTGCGCGATGCCCCGGAAGTGGAGAAGAGCGGAAAGGCCGCCGGAGCCCTGCACGTCTCGCGCGGCATGCTCGAATTTCGTGCCGATCCGGAGTCGCCCTATCACGACAAGAGCTTCGCCAAGGACAAGACCGTGATCCTTTACTGCGCCTCAGGCGGCCGTGCGGCCTTGGCCGGAAAGGTGCTCAAGGATATGGGATACGAGAAGGTCTACAATCTCGGCGCCTTCAAGGACTGGGCGGAAGACGGCGGCGCGATCGAGAAGCCGGTCGAGCCGGGGACGTGAAGGTATTGCTTTCTGCCGAAAGCAGCCGACACCTAGCGGCTCGGCAGGGGCGCAAAGGTCTCGTCCGTGCAAGCGTCGATGACGACTGCAAGGCGGGCGTCAACAATGGCGTTGTCGCGGATGAACAGCGCATAGATGCGCTGATCGCTTTCCGAATCGCTGGTCAGGCACACGATCCAGTCACCCAGGGCGCTGATCGGAGCCGTGCGCACCGCCGAGACGCGCGGATAGCCGGCAAATTTCGCGTTCTTGAACGCTTGCGCAATCATCGGTGTGAGCAGCGTCAGATCGGGCGCTGATCCCTCGATCTCGGCGCTGTTGGCCTGCGCAAGCGGCGGCGGATCGGTGCCGTGCGCGCAAGCTCCAAGGGCGAGCCCCACGATTATGGACAAGAGGCGGATCATGCCGGCACGATTCAGTCGCCCGCGTCCGAGCAGGTTCGCCTCATTCAATGGATTGGTCGGCAATGCGGTCCCCGCGCCAGCCCCAAGAGCATGATCCCGAGAAGCCCGCCCCTACGAACGCGAGGGCGGAGGCCGGTTTTCGGAAAGGGTCTTGCTCTCCCTGGAGAGCTTATATGCGATCGCGGCCTGGAAAGAGGTAGGGGCAACCGCCCGTTAATGGATGCTGGCCGCGCGGGAAGGATTGTGGCGCGACCGTGTGGCCGGCCCGAACAATGCCGCGCCGTCTAACCCAAATCGTCATCCTTTCGCCTCAGCCTTCGCGTGTCTTCTGGCGGGGAATTGCGGGCGGGGGCCGGCAATAACTGCTCGGCATGCGCGATCTTCGAACGTTCTGGCTGATTGGCGGCATCGCGATTGCGGCCATGGCGCAAGGCGCGCTTGTGCCTGCGCTGGCACAATCCGACACGTCCGCGACCATCCGCGTGGAGGGTAACCGGCGGATCGAAGCGCAGTCGATACGAAGCTATTTCCCTGCCGAAAGGGATGGCAGGTTCACCGCCGACGATCTCGATGCCGCCCTCAAGGCGCTCTATGCCACCCAGCTTTTCTCCGATGTGCATATTGGGCGATCCGGCGGGCAGATCGTCGTCAAGGTGGTCGAGAATCCGACGCTTGGCCGCGTCGCTTTCGAGGGCAACAAGAAGCTCAAGGAAGCCGACCTCGCCAAGGAGATCCAGTCCAAGAGCGGCGGCCCCCTCGCCCGCCCCACCGTGCAGGCGGACGTCGCCCGCGTGGTGGATATCTACCGCCGTCGCGGCTATTTCGACGCCAAAGTCGAGCCCAAGGTCATCGCCCAGCCGAACGGTCGCTCCGATCTCGTCTTCGAAATTCACGAAGGCGCCAAGACCGGCGTCAGCGAGATCCGCTTCGTGGGCAACCACGCGGTCTCGACCGAAGCGCTCCGCGGCACCATCAAGACCGGCACCACCAATCTCTTGAGCTTCCTCCTCGACAACGACCTTTACGATCCCGATCAGATCGAAGGCGATCGCATCGCGCTGCGTCGCTACTACTTGAACCGCGGATTTGTCGACATGCGGGTCACTTCGGCGACATCGCAGTACGATCCCGCGCAAAAGGGCATCGTGGTCACGTTCACGATCGATGAAGGCAGCCAGTATCGGATCGGCACAGTCGAGATCAAATCGCAGATCGCCAATTTTGACCCGGCAAGCCTTGCCACCCCGCCGCGGCCCGCCGCCGGTGAGGTTTTCGACGCAGAGACGGTGCAGAAGACCGTCGAGGCGCTCACGCTCGCGGCCGCGCGGCATGGTCAGCCGTTCGTTGGGGTTCAGCCGCACGAGGATCGCGACGAGGCGAGCCACCGCATCAACCTCACCTATGTGCTCGGTGAGGGTCCGCGCCGCTATGTCGAGCGCATCGAAATCCACGGCAACACCAAGACGCAAGATGCAGTGATCCGCCGCGAATTCGATCTCGCCGAAGGAGATGCGGAGAACCAGGCGCTGATCGCGCGCGCCGAACGGCGGTTGAAGAACCTCGGCTATTTCAAGACGGTCAAGATCACCGAAGCGCCAGGCTCGGCGCCGGATCGCGTCATCATCAATGTCGAGGTCGAGGATCAGGCGACCGGCGATTTCTCGATCAGCGGCGGCTATTCGACTGCGGACGGACTGCTTGCCGAGGTCTCGATCGGCGAGAAGAACCTCATGGGCACCGGGATCGCCGCCTCCGCCTCAGTGACCTACGGGCAATACACGAAGGGCTTCAAGCTCTCGGTCACCGAGCCGCATGTCGCCGACACCGGCATTTCGGTCGGAGGCGATCTCTTCGCCAAGCAGAGCATCGCCAACGATTACCAATCCTATGGCAGCGAAACCTACGGGGCCACGGTTCGCGTCGGCACCGCGCTGACCGAGGACGTTGGCATCCAGTGGCATTATTCGCTCTACAGGCAAAGCCTGTCGCTTACGCCAGCGCTGATGGACTGCTCGCCCACAAATCCGCCGCCGGGCTGCTACGCCAATGGCGAAGCCTCGCTGCCGGTCAAGCAAGCCGTGCTCGCCGGACCCGCGTGGGTCTCCACCATCGGCTCGACCGTCAACTACAGCACGCTGGATAACATCCGCAGCCCGACGAGCGGCGTCTACTCCTCGCTCAACCAGGATCTCGCCGGGCTCGGCGGTGACGTGAAGTTCCTGCGCACCACGGAAGATTTTCGCGCCTACCAACCGGTCGCCGGCGATCTGGTCGGCGTGGTGCGCGGGCAAGGCGGCTACATCACGCCCTGGGGCGGGCAGTCGCTGCCGCTGATCGACGGCTTCTTCGGAGGGCCGCAGCTCATCCGCGGGTTTGCCCCCAATGGCTTTGGACCGCGCGATCTCACCCCCGGCACCACCATGGATAACGTAGGCGGGACCCAATACTGGGCGACCAGTGCCGAGCTGCAGACCCCTGCCCCGCTGCTGCCGACCTCGACCGGGCTCAAGCTCGCGGTCTTCGCCGATCTGGGCAGTGTGTGGGGCTATCGCGCGCCTTCGTCGAGCTCCGGACCGGCGCTCTCCCAATCTATGCAGGTGTCGAGCGCCAACGTTCTTCGCTCTTCCGTCGGCGCAAGCTTGATCTGGGATTCGCCGTTCGGGCCGTTGCGCGCCAACTACGCGCTGCCGATAAGCAAGGCAACCTATGACGTGACGCAGCGGTTCAACTTCACTGCCGGCGCGTTTTGAGCTCTGGTCCCGCGGATTTGCGCTTCCTGCGCCACCTGCCGCAAGCTCCAGTGTCCCGACTCCGAAGCTCGTGCCTGAGGGTGCCGCGACGGATCACGAGCTCGGAAACAAGACACTGGCGAACTTTGCCCGATCTGAAGAGTTCACCTTCGATTAGAGGATGCGCGCACGCCTCCGGCATCGGCCGGAGCACGGCGCAGTTCTGGCCAGCCGAAGGGAAACCATATGCTCAAGCTCGGCTATAAGCTCATGTCCGAGGAGCACGGCCCAGCTGACTTGGTGCGCAATGCCAAGCGCGCCGAAGATGCCGGGTTCGAGTTCGCGGCCATCTCGGATCATTTCTCCCCGTGGCTCACCGAGCAGGGCCATGCGCCGCTCGTGTGGCCGGTGCTCGGCGCGATCGCCAACGGGACAGAGCGCATCGGTTTGATGACGGCGGTCACCTGCCCGACCATGCGCTATCATCCGGCGATCGTCGCCCAATGCGCCGCAACGCTCGGTCTCCTGAGCGACAATCGGTTCACCCTGGGGCTAGGGGCCGGCGAGCGGCTCAATGAGCACGTCGTGGGGGCAGGCTGGCCTGGTCGGACCGAGCGCCGCGAGCGCCTCTCGGAGGCGATCGACATCATTCAGGGTCTGCTCAAAGGCACGCTGTCCACTTATCGCGGCAAGCACCTTCAGCTCGATCACGCGCGGCTGTTCGACCGGCCCGAGCGCAAGCCGCCGGTCGCCGTGGCCGCGGGAGGCATCGAGGCTGCCCGCCTTGCCGGCCGCAGCGCTGACGGCCTGATTGCGACGGAGCCGCGCGGCGATCTTGTTCAGGCATTTACGGCGGCTGGCGGTTCGGGGCCGCTCTACGCCGAAATCGCGCTCTGCTATGCCGAGCGCGAGGAGGATGCGCAGCAGACCGCGCATCACTACTTCCGATGGTCGGCCGCAGGCTGGCCGGTGATGGCGGAGCTGCCCGACACCGAAGGCTTTGCGGCGGCATCCAAGCACGTCTCGCCGGATACAATCGCCAAGCTCGTGAGCTGCGGGCCCTCTGCCGAACAGCACCTGCAGGCCATCCATCGCTACGTGCTGGCCGGGTTCGACCACATCATCCTGGTACAGATCGGGCCGGAGCAGGAAGCATTCATCGATTTCTTCGCGCGCGAGCTGGCGCCGGCGCTGCGGGCCCGGAAGGCGGCGTAGCGACATGCTGGGCGCCGAGCGCGAGCGTCATTTGCTTCATCTTGCAGACCTGCTCTCGTTTGCGGTCGTCAAACATGGCGATCGATTCACTCTGACGCGGACAGTGGACGTCGGGCGGCCGGTGCATGAGGAAGATCTCAGCATTGATCAGGCCGAAGAGGTGCTCAACACCTGGAAATTGCGGGGTTTGCACGGCGGATGAGCACGAAGAGATCAAGCGTGAAGCCGGAAGCGAAAAAGGGCGCGCACACGCGCGCGCAAAGCGCGGGCGGGCCGGGCTCCAATCGGTTGGCGAAACAAAAGCCAACCAAACGCACGATCGTCCGCGACGACCGCGGCCAGGATCAGCCGACCGACAGACGAGGCGCACAGGGAAAGTAGCGGTCCGCGCCTCACGCGGCACGGCCGTTGCGCATGTGCACCTCTGCGGTGATCTCGAACGACCGTACCCGCGCCGCATGATCGAAGACGTTGCCGGCCACCATGATCTCGTCGGCGCCGGTCTGCGCTATGAATGCCGCGAGCCCCTGGCGCACCGTCTCCGGCGAGCCCACGACCGAGCAGGCCGTAGCGTCGCGCAGGATGGCGTGCCCGCGGGCATCAAGGCTCTCCTCGAAGTCATCGACCGGTGGCGGCAGCGGACCGCGGCGGCCGGTGCGGCGCGCAATGACCGCCTGCTGGTGCGAAGAGAACAGCCGCCGCGCCTCTTGGTCGGTATCGGCGGCGCAGACATTGAGGCCGAGCATGACGTATGGCGCCGCAAGCCGTTCCGAAGGGCGGAAACCTTGGCGGTAGAGCGAAATGGCTTGCATCATGTCGGCGGGCGCAAAGTGCGACGCGAAGGCGTAAGGCAGGCCCAGATAAGCGGCGAGCTGCGCTCCGAATGTGCTCGAGCCGAGGATCCAGATCGGCACGTCGAGACCGGCGCCCGGAATGGCGCGCACCTGCTGGCCTGCTTCGATCGGGCGGAAGTAGCCCATCAACTCGATCACGTCCTGCGGGAAAGAGTCGGCGTCGCTCGCGAGGTTTCGGCGCAGCGCCCGCGTGGTCGCGAGATCAGTGCCGGGCGCGCGGCCAAGGCCGAGGTCGATGCGCCCCGGATAGAGGCTCGCGAGCGTGCCGAAGGCTTCCGCGACCATCAACGGCGCATGATTGGGCAGCATGATGCCGCCGGCGCCGACCCGGATGGTCGACGTGCCGCCTGCCACATGGCCGATCACCACCGCGGTCGCGGCGCTGGCAATGCCGGGGCTGTTGTGATGCTCGGCCAGCCAATAGCGGCGATAGCCTTGAGCCTCGGCGTGGCGGGCGAGATCAAGCGAGTTGGCGAGCGACTGCGCCGCATCCCCGCCCTCGATGATCGGCGAGAGGTCCAGAACCGATAGCGGAATCATTTCTCGATCTTTCGCAGCGGTATCGTCATGGCGAGCACCGCCCCGGTGCCGGCAAAGCCGGCGATGACCAGGAACGCAGAGCGAAACGCCTGCGCGATCTCGCCCTGCACCACCGCCTGCTGCGCCGGCGAAAGCGACGAGAGGACGCCCGCACCCTGCTCCATCATGGCGGCAAACAGCTTTGCGGTTTCCGGATCGGTCGCGGCGAGCACCGCGAACAGGATCGTGGCGACGGTCGCGGTGCCGAATGCCGCCCCGACCGAGCGCGAGAACTGCACCGACGCTGCCGCCTCGCCCAGGAACTGCGGGCCCGAGGCCGACTGCACCGTCACCTGGACCACCCCCATGACGGTTCCCATGCAGAGCCCGTTCCAGAAGAAGACCAAGGCGAGCGACGCGATGCCGATCCACGGAGCTACCAACGCCAAGAGCAGCAGATTCAAGGTGACCAGGATCAGCCCGTAGGACGGGAAGATCGCCGTGCGTCCCGACTTGGTGACCATCCGTCCGGTCGCCATCGAGCCGATCCCGATTCCGATCATCAGCGGCAGCAGCAGCAGACCCGTCTGCGCGGGTGAGATGCCACGCACCACGATGAGATAGATTGGCATGAACGTGATCAGCGACACGAGCGCAGCGCCGTGGCAGGCGGCAAGCGCATCGCTGCGCCAGATCGTGGCCTGCCGCAGCAGCGTGAGCGGCAATAGCGGGGAAGCAGCCTGCTGCTCGCGGCGGATCAGCAGCAACAAAGCGAAGATCGCCAGCGCGGCGAGGCCGAGAATCGTGGGCAGCGCCGCCGGGTCGAGATGCTGCGCCCGTTCCAGCGCGAGAATGAGCGGCGCGACCAGGCCGGCAAACAACACGATACCCAGCACGTCCACCTGGAAGCGCCCGGAAGGATGCGGCAGCGATGGCAGACGCAGCGTCAGCGCCGCCGCCAGCAAGCCGAGCGGTAGGTTGATGAGAAAGATTGATTGCCAGCCGAAATGCTGCGCCAGAAACCCGCCGGCGACCGGCCCGAAGGCATTGGCGGAGATTCCGACGCCGGCCAGATAGCCCTGGTAGCGGGCGCGCTCGCGCGGCGGAATGGTCTCTCCGATCAGCGCCTGCGAGAGGGTCATCAGGCCGCCGCCGCCGAGGCCCTGCAGGACGCGGGCGGCGGCCAGGACCTCGATGCTGTGCGCCAGCGCGCAAAACATCGAGGCGGCAATGAACACGGCGAGGCCGACGATCATGAGCCGCCGGCGGCCGTATTCATCGCCCAACCGCCCGTAGACCGGCGCGGCGACCGTCGAGGCGATGAGGTACGCCACCACGACCCATGAGGCGCGTTCGGCCTCGCCGGTCGACGCGACGATTGCGGGCAGCGCCGTCGCCACGATGGTCTGATCGACCGCTGCCAGGAACATCGGCAGCATGATGGAGGGGAAGACGCGAAAAAACGAGAGCTGGTCGGGAGCACGCTCGGTCACACGTAATCCTCAATCCGCCGGGCGGGGTTCCGGAAAAAAAGGCCTGTCCTCGCGAAAACCGGAGAAGTACCGGCGTCCGATGAGAATACCCGCCAGCGGTCAATGTGCCAGCAGCACAGGCACCGTCGCGTGCGTGAGTATGTATTGGGTCGTTCCCCCGAAAATCATCTGCCGTAGCCTGCTTTGCGTGTAGGCACCTTTGACGATGAGGTCGCAGCCGAGCGCCTCAGCCTGCCCCAATACCACCTCCCCGGCCCGCCGCTGCCCTGTCGCGACGGTCATTGCCTCGGCACTCACTCCGTTCATCCGCAGGTTGCGCACCATCTGCTCACCGCTAGGCCCCGGCACGGTCGCCCCTTCCACGGTGCATATGACGACCCGCGCCGCACTTCGCAACAGCGGCATGGCAAAGGCGGTCGCCCGCGCCTGCTCGGTGCTGCAGTTCCAGGCGATCAAGACCCGCTCACCGATGCTGCGAGGCGGTGTCGGCGGTGCCAGCAGCACCGGGCGGCCGCTCTCGAACAGGGCGCTTTCGAGCGTCGTCATGCGCGGTCCCTGCCGGCTTTTGCCCGGCCGCCCCAAGACGATCAGGTCGAAAACGCGCCCGTAGCTGCCTACGAAGTCCTCACCGCTCGGCGCCGTTTCGCACCAGGAATAAGAGAGCGAGCTGCCGGCCCCCTCCGAACGCAGCACCGCCTTTTTGGCCATAAAGGAATCGAAGATGGCGCGCGCCTCCTTGACGATCTCATGATCAGTCTCGCGCAGGCTGACCACGGTGAGGCTGTTGACCGGATCCATGGTCACCATGTTGTCGATAGCTGGTCGCAGCGCGAAGCCCTCTACATGGGCATCGAGCTTGCTGCCAAGCATGAGCGCCGTCTCCAGCACGGACTGGATCGCGTCATGCGGCTCGACCGGGACCAAGAGAGTTTTCATTGGAATTCTGCGCGAAGCCTGCAGCCTGATTTGAACGCTGCGATACGACAGCACTCTCAACAATAATTCAAGCCACGCCTTCCCGCCCATGTGGCGGGATTGCGCGGCTTGAAAAGGTCAGATGGCCCGGCGTTGAGAATCGACCGAGTGGTCAATACCAGCGGTTCATCGGCACCGGCCGTCGCCGGCTCAACACTGCCAGGGCGACCAGGGCCATAAAGATGAGAACCGCGGTCGCCATAGCGTGCGGAAACAAGAGCCATAGCAGCAGCGCCACCAGCACCGCCGCCGGTGCAATCGCCCATAGTATGGCCACGCCCGCGGCCAGCAGGAACAGCGGAACCACGATCAGGGCGACGCCCGCCAGCATGATCGCGAACAGCAACTCTATGAGGATCATGGAAACCCTCCACGGCAACCCCTTGGCGCGAAATATGGGGAGTGGAACGGCGCCCGCAAGCACCCATCGTATTCCCGGCTTGAACCGGGGCGTCACCCGGGATCGCCCCAGGCAAACGCCTGAGCTTGGAATGATCCCAGATCACCCATCAGGGCGCTTACGCAGTGTCTTCACGCCCCATGGCTCCACGCCGCATCCGGGAAAAGCGGTCAAGCGGCGGCGGCTTCCTTGGCGGGAAGGCGAGCTGTCAGCGGCGCCCGCTGCCGCACGATGCCGCCCAAAGCGACGACGCAACCGCTCGCCAGCAGAAGCGGAACTGCGAAGATCAGGAAGATGTCCTGCAGCGGCCACTCGTGATCGAGCAGATAGGCGCCGAGCTGCGGACCGATGATCGAGCCGTAACGGGCGACGCCGTGCGCCCAGTTCACCCCGGTGCCGCGGATGTCGGTCGGGTAGAGAGAAGCCACGAGCGCCGCATTGGTGAGCTGGCAGCCGATATTGCAGAAGCCCGCCACCGCGATCATGGCGATCATCAGCACGATCGAGGTCCCGACCGAGCCGACCAGGCCGACCGCAACACCGCCCACCACAAAGGCGATCGGCAGCACGCGGAAGAAGCCGAATCGGTCGGCCATGATTCCCATGCCGATCACCCCCGCCATGCCGCCGAACTGGAACGTCGAGGCGATGCGCAGCGCGGTTTCGTGCGGCACGCCGGTGGTGTCGACCAGCGTTGGCAGCCAGCTGTTCAGGAGATTGAGCACCGTGAGATTGAGGAAGAAGATCACCCAAACGATGAGCGTGATCGCGGTGCGGTTCTCGGTGAACAGCTGCAGCGGACGGAATTCTGCCTTCGGCTGCTCGTGCGAATTGACGAAGGCAACGTCAGGCGGAAACACAAGCGCCGGATTGATGCGGCGCAGGATGGCGGCGATGCGCACGCCATTGCCGGGGCGCAACGCCAGCAGGCGCGCCGATTCCGGGAGCCACGCCCACATGGCGAGGAGCAGGAACAAGGGCGCGATGCCGCCGACCCAGAACACCGACGTCCAGCCGTAGAGCGGAATGAGCTGCGCGGCGAGCAGACCGCCGCTCGCGGCGCCGATGGAGTAGCCGCAGGTCGCAAGCGTCACCATGGTGGCGCGCGTCTTGCGCGGCGCGTTCTCGCTCGCCACCACGACCGCCATGGGCACCAATCCGCCGAGCCCGAGACAGGCGAGAAAGCGCAGCACCATGAGAGTGGTCAGATCAGTCGCCTGGGTGACCGCGATCGTGAGCACCGAGAACCAGATCACCGTGCCGAGCATCATCGGGCGGCGCCCGAAGCGGTCGGTCAGTGGGCCGGTCAGCAGCGCGCCGGTGGCAACCCCGATGATCCCGGCGGTGAAGACGGGTCCGAGCGCACCTCGGCTCACGTGCCACGCCTTGGTGAGGGCCGGCGCCACATAGGCGATGCCCTGATTGTCGATGCCGTCGAGAAACAACATCAGGGCACACAGAACCACGATCCGGATGTGGAACAACCCGGTCTTCTGCGCATCCATGATGTCGGTGACGTCGACCGTGGTCGCGCTGCCGCTCATACAAAGCCCTCCCCGAGCTTCAAGCTTTTTGAGAACAGCTTATCGGCTGCCTGGGGAGTGGTAAACCAGCACGCTCCAGCCGAAAGCGACGGTTCGCCGCAGCCTATTCGGCGGCCGACGGCGCGAATCGCGGGGCTTCGGTCGGCGCCGGCGTCAAGAAGATGAACATGTTGGCTGCCACGATCGTGCACGCCAAGAAGTAGAAGACCGCGAACAGGCCGAAACGGTCCGCCAGCTGCCCGCCGAGCAGCGGCCCCATGGCGACGCCGAGCGCCTGGGTGCCGAACAGAACCCCGATACTGGTGCCCCCCATGGCGGGCGGCACTGCGTCGAGCAGCCAAGCCTGCATGACCGAGCGAATCGCGAACAGGAAGAAGCCGAGGAACGCAACCAGGAACACGAAGGCTGGCGTCTTGCCGGCAATGCCCATGGACAACAGGATCACCCCCGATGTCCCCATGCTGCTCATGATGATGCGGCGGCGCCCCATCTTGTCGGAAAGATGCCCGGCGACCGGCGCCGCTGCGAAGCCGGCAACCTGCATGGCGAACAGGCAAGCGCCGACAGTGCCCTTCGAAAGGTCCATCTCGCGCAGCAGATAAATCGGCAGGAAGGCGAGCAAGGTACTCTGCGTCATCGAGCGGAACGCGCCGCTCACCGACAGCATGACCAGCGTGCGGTTGCCCATGAGCACGCGGAAGTCGCTCAGCCGCTTGGCAAGGCTCGGCGCCGCCGGTGCCGCCTTGCCGGCTCCGCCTTGGTTCTGCGTGCGCCCGAGGCTCATCAGGATGATGCACGACATGATGATGCCGGGCAGCACATTGAGCACCATCACATTGCGCCAGCTGATGGCATAAAGCATGTAGCCGACCACCAGCGGAGCGACCGCATCCCCGACATTGCCGCCCATGCCGTGGATCGAGACCACCAGGCCGCGCCGGTCGGGAAAGAGCCGCGCCAGCAAGGGAATGGCGGTCGGGTGCCAGAGATTATTGCCCATGCCGACCAGCGCCGCACAGCACAAGAGCATCCAGTACTGATGGCTGAAGCCCATCAACAGATACGGGGCACCCACCCAGAACAGGGAGATTGCCATGAGCAGCCCCTTGCGGCTGACCGAATCGACCAGGATTCCGCCCGGAATATTCGACAGTGCGCCGGCCGTCGCCTGCACGGTCAGGATCGAGCCGATCTCCGAATAGCTCAAGCCCAGCTCCGCCCCGATAAGCGGCAGCAGGAGATAGAACGTCGCCGGATACCAGTGGGTCAGCGCATGCCCGATGGTAACCAGCCAGACTTCGCGAAACGGCGTCTTGGCACCCGGCGAAGGAACGTCGGGCGCGTTGAGAGCGAGAGTGCTCATCATTCTTCAGTCCAGACGATGTGAAGACCCGGCAAGGCTCAGCACACGAAAAAGCCTCGGCGTGTGAGCCTGTTAAGCACCGCGTACCATACGGTCCAAGCGTTGCAAAATCGCGAATAGGCCTAAATTCCCTCGCAGCCCTGATCCGCGTTTTTGCATAGGGGGCCGATGATCGCATTCGACCTGAAGGAATGAGGTGGTCGCGAGCCGCGTTTTTCGAAGGTTGCCTCTCGGGCAAGGGGTATTCTCCGGTGCCGTGGCATCCACCGACACGACGGTTAAACTCCTTAGCTGTGGGTCAGGGAGGAAGGCCGTGGCCGTATCGAACTCAGCTGGAACCGGCCGAATCCGGTTTGAAGCTGCTGCTGCATTTTTAGTACATTATTGGCGATTTTCTATTGTGTCGGACCCGCGGAGGCCCCTTGCATCGATGCCAGCTAGACTAGTCCGCTGTCGTTGCAAGGAACTTTGAGCTTCAAGGTTTCCCTGGACCGCCGAACTTTGCCGACGTTCGAAACGGAGATGCGCCGCAGCCCGGCTACATTTTCAAGCTGGACGCGCCTGCTTGCGCCGTCGGAAGCGCAATCCTCTCCCCCACCCGGTCATTCGAGATGCAACGGCATCTGGCTGGTTCGGACAGCTCGGGTCAACGGAATGAACTTGATCCAATCGATCCGCGCCCTCACCGCTTGCTGAGCGGCGCAGGCTTAGCTTTCATCCCGTCCATGGACTTGGGCAGGCGGGGAAGTGGCCTCGAGAGCCGTGAACTTTTCCATGATTTGGTAGCTGTGCTCGGCGCCCGCCGGGACGAGCCAGGAATCGCCTGCTTCCAGCCTGATCCGCTGGCCCTCGATGCTGAGCTCGGCCGAGCCGGAAATCGCATAGCCGACCGTCTCGTAGTTGCGCTGCACCGAATTCTTGGACTGCGGCTCCTCGTCGCGCCACAATCGCATCGACACCCGCTTTCCGGAGGCGAGATACACTTGCCCCATCGCACCGCGCGGCGAAGCAGCACTGCTGACCTTTTTTATTGTCGTGTCCGGCATGGCTCTCGTCAAACCCACGTCCTGCCCCGCGCCCTTATGCAGATGAAACATGCAGATGAAACCCGAATCCCGCGACCGGGGTTCCGTGGCAGCGGCGGAGCGCCCCATTTTCACGTGCCGTCACTGGAACTAAGCGGCTCGAAGTGAACCATCGCCTGGCCATCGCGGTTCACCCTAAAATCGGGCCCATTCGAACCTGCTCGACCATCCGGCGAAACTCCGTGCTCGCATGAGCAGACAAGCACGTTTTCACATCGGCTATTGGATCGCGGCCATCATCGGTCTGCTTATCCTGCAATACTTCCATGCGACCAGCCAGCGCGTCGAAGCAATCCCGTATAGCCAGTTCCAACAACTGCTGCATGACGGCAAGGTCTCCGAGATCGGGATTTCCGACCGCTACATTCAGGGCCGACTGAAGCAGCCGCTGCCCAGTGGGAAGAGCGAATTTGTGACGACGCGCGTCGATCCACAATTTGCCGATGAGTTGCAGAAGTACGGCGTGACCTTCACGGGTCAGGTCGAGAGCACGTTCTTGCAGGATGTGCTCTCCTGGGTGGTTCCCGCGCTGGTGTTTTTCGGCCTTTGGACGTTTCTCGCCCGCCGCATGGGCCAGGGCATGGGCGGGCTCATGACAATCGGCAAGAGCAAGGCGAAGATCTATGTGGAGTCCGATACCGGCGTTCGATTTGATGATGTCGCCGGTGTGGACGAGGCCAAGGACGAGCTCCACGAGCTGGTCGAGTTCCTGAAAAACCCGGGACAATACAGCCGGCTCGGCGGACGCATGCCGAAGGGCATCCTGCTGGTCGGACCGCCGGGCACAGGCAAGACGCTGCTGGCAAAAGCCGTGGCCGGACAGGCCAAGGTGCCGTTCTTCTCGATCTCCGGCTCCGAGTTCGTGGAGATGTTCGTGGGTGTCGGCGCCGCCCGGGTGCGCGACTTGTTCGAGCAGGCCAGGACCAAGGCGCCCGCCATCATCTTCATTGACGAGCTCGACGCGCTCGGCCGCGCCCGCGGCATCGGTCCTTATGCGGGCGGCCACGACGAGAAGGAGCAGACGCTCAATCAGCTCCTGGTCGAGATGGACGGCTTCGATTCCAAATCTGGGCTGGTCATCCTGGCCGCCACCAACCGGCCGGAGATCCTCGACCCGGCGCTGTTGCGTGCCGGACGTTTCGATCGGCAAGTGCTGGTGGATCGGCCCGACAAGAAGGGGCGCGCCGATATCCTGCGCGTGCACTTGCGCAAGGCGAGGCTTGCTGCGGATGTCGACCCCAACAACGTTGCAGCGCTCACGCCCGGCTTCACCGGCGCCGATCTCGCCAATCTCGTCAACGAGGCGGCGCTACTCGCCACGCGGCGCGGGGCCGAGGCCGTTTCGATGACCGATTTTACCAACGCGGTCGAGCGCATGGTCGCTGGCCTGGAAAAGCGCAATCGGCTGCTCAATCCGAAAGAGCGGCAGATCGTTGCGCATCACGAAATGGGTCATGCATTGGTCGCCTTCTCGCTTCCCGGAACCGACCCGGTGCACAAGGTCTCGATCATCCCACGCGGCGTTGGCGCTCTCGGCTACACGATTCAGCGACCGACCGAAGACCGGTTTCTGATGACGCGCGAAGAGCTCGACAGCAAGATGGCCGTTCTGCTGGGCGGGCGCGCCGCCGAGCAGATCATCTTCGGACACCTCTCCACCGGGGCTGCGGATGATCTGCGCCGGGTGACGGATATCGCCCGCTCGATGGTCACGCGCTACGGCATGTCCGAGCGCCTCGGCAGCGTCGCCTATGATCGCGATCCGCGTGGCTTCATGACCGGCTCCGATCTGCCGTTGCCACGTCCGGAGCAAGACTACGCCGAGGCCACCGCTGCCGCGATCGACAGCGAGGTTCGCGCTATCGTGCAAGCCGCGATGGAACGCGCGCTGGGCATCCTGCGCGAAAAGCGGCCGATCCTGGAGCGCAGCGCTCAGCGCCTGTTGGAAAAGGAAACTCTGGACGAAAAAGACTTGACCGAATTGATCGGGCCGCCTGCCGGTCCTCCGCTTCGGGTCGCAGCCGAATAACGCCGCGGCCACACGAAAATCTTTAAAGGGAGATCTTCAAGGAATGGTGCGCCCTTTTGATATCCCGCTGGCGCGAAGCGGCAAATCACCCGCTCGATTTCAAGATCGGTGCCACAGGCCTGCTGTTTGTAGACCCGCCTGAGCTTGACGACTGCCTATTCCGGGGCGCCGTCGGCGCAGAACTCGTTACAAAAAAATCGACCACCGACCAGCCATGCATTGATCCCTGTTGCGGTGAACCGCAATGGTTCGCGGCAGAACGCGCACTGCGCGAGCGATTTCGAAGGCGGGCTGGGGACGGGCGAGCGGATCAAAGGTGCCGCTTGTTCGCTGCGTATTGCCATACCGACAAAAGCCATGTCGCTCTCCTGAAGCATGCAAGCTCGCGCCCTTAACGCGCATTGGCTCGGCTGGTTCCAGCAGAGCCAGCATTGCGCTGCAGCGAACGATTGATTTCGAACTGATCGCAGCGGAGCGAATACCTCTGCTGCCGCTTCGAGAATCATGGAAATCCAAGTTGGCCATGAGCCACGCATCACCTGACGAATGAACCGTTGCGTCGAATGGCCAAGTCCAGGACGGCGCGCCTCCTTGCTCAGTTTAGCTCGCCTATGGCTAAACGGCTCAGAGATGATCGCTCGGCGGCTTTGTCGCCGGCTGGGCCCGCCGGCCTTGTCACGATGAGTTCATGCATGGCAGGGTAATTTGTTCCTCCTCTTCCATCTATTGTCGAGGTCCTCCATGCCCAAAGTGGCGTTCTGTGCCGCCGCGAGCTCGATGCTCGCTATCATGGCCGTTGCATGCGGCATCGCGCGCGCCGATTCGATTGCGCCCGCCGCCGTCTCGGCTCCGGGCCAGCAGGATACGACTGCGACCGCCACGCCGATCAAGCATCTGGTGATCCTGTTCAACGAGAACGTGTCGTTCGATCATTACTTTGCCACCTACCCGACGGCGGCCAATCCGCCTGGGGAGCCCGTCTTCACGGCGAAGGCCGGCACGCCGACGATGATCGACACGCTCGCCAACGCGAATTTGTTGAGCCGCAATCCCAATTTCACCAACACGGCGAACGGCGGCGACGCCGCCGAGCCGTTCCGGCTCGACCGCACGCAGGCCTTCACGGCCGATCAGAACCACGCCTATACGGCGGAGCAACAGGCCTCTGACGGCGGCAAGATGGACCTGTTTCCCAAATTTACCGGCAAGGGGACGAACGGCGGCGCCGGCGCGTTCGCCACCAAGGGCCAAGTCATGGGCTATTACGACGGCAACACCGTCACGGCGATGTGGATGTATGCCCAGCATTTCGCGATGAGCGATAATGCCTGGACCGACACGTACGGCCCCTCCACGCCCGGAATGCTGAACATCAGCTCCGGACAGAGCAACGGCATGACGATCGTCGCCACCACCAAGAAGCCTTCCACGGTCGCCAACGTTTCCTACTATGTCGACGACGGTCAGGGCGGCCATACGATGATCAACGATGTCGATCCCGGCTACGATGTCTGCTCCAACCCCAAGGATCAGGCGATGATGGAGGGCGAGACAATCGGCGACCTGCTCAACAAGCGCTCCATCACCTGGGGCTCGTTCATGGGCGGGTTTCGGCTCGATACGACCAACCCAAACGGCTCGACCGACTGCAAGCGCAGCACCCATTCGACCGTGGTCGGGGCGAACATCGTGGACTACATCTCGCACCATGCGTGGTTTCAATATTACCGGACGACCGCCAATCCGAAGCATGAGCGGCCAAGCTCGCTCGCGGCCATCGGCTACAGCCTCGAGCACGACGCTGCCACCCGCGATCCCGCCAACCATAATTACGACCTGCAGGATTTCTATGAAGCCGTGAAGGCCGGCAATTTCCCTTCGGTCTCCTACATCAAGCTGCCCGCCTATGAGGACGGCCATGCCGCCTATTCGGATCCGTTGGACGAGCAGGCCGGCACTGTCGCGTTGATCAACTTTCTCCAACAACAGCCGGATTGGAAGAGCACCGCAGTGGTGATCACCTGGGACGATTCCGATGGCTGGTACGATCACGCCTTTGCCAAGGTCACAAGCCCCTCGTTCGATGCAGAGGCGGACCAGCTCGACGGGCCGGGCAAGTGCGGGACGGGCACGCCATTGCCGGGCCTTGGCGGCAAACCGGTGAACGGCCGCTGCGGGCCCGGCACGCGGGTGCCGTTCATCGTGATATCGCCCTGGGCGCGCAGCAATTATGTCGGCCATGAGCAGATTTCGTTGGCTTCGGTGGTGCGCTTCATCGAGGACAATTGGCTGTCGGGACAGCGGCTCGGCGGCGGCTCGTTCGATGCGACCGCCGGCACAATCAACGGCCTGTTCGATTTCATGTCGGGGGGAAACAATGCGCCGCTCTATCTTGACCCGGCCGCCGGCACGCCGTTGTCCGCCCCGCCCGGCCAATCACCCTGATCGCCGGTGACCCGCGCAATTTGCCTCGCCGCATTCTGCGCGTTGCTCGCGAGCTGCGGCGGCCTGCTCGAGACGCTGCCGGCGCAGCTGTCTGCCCATCCGTCTGCACATGACCCGTTCGCACCCGGTGAGAACCCACTGCCGGTCCGGCTCGTGCGTCCACCCGCGGGACCGCTCTCGGCCATGGCGGAGCTTGGCCGAGCAGTGTTCTACGACACTGGTCTCTCGTCCTCGGGACGGCTCTCCTGCGCCTCATGCCACAGCCCGCTGCACGCCTATGCGTCGCCCCGCCGGGAAGCGGTGATGCGCGGCGGGGAGGCGCTCGCCCGCGAAGGCCTGCGCGCCGTGCCCTCGCTCATGTATCTCGAGCGCCAGCCGAGCTTCAGCATCGGGCCAGACAACGAGGAAGATGAAAACGTCGACATGGCCAAGCTGATCGCGCTGAGCCGGGGGACCGCGCCGGTGCCAAAAAAGGCCCCGCAAGCTGCGCCATCAGCGGTCAACATGGTGCCGCAGGGCGGCCTGTTCTGGGACGGCCGCGCCGACACGCTGCAGGCGCAGGCGCTGGAGCCGCTGCTCGATCCGCGCGAGATGGACGGTGGCAGCATCGAGACCGTCGCCGGCAAGTTGCGGCAGGCCCCCTACGCGGCGCAGCTGGCGCAATTGTTCGGTGCCTCGGTCTTCGCGGATTCGGGCCTGACTGTCGCCGAGGCCCTGTTCGCAGTCGCCCGCTATCAGATCGAAGATGCGAGCTTTCATCCCTACAGCAGCAAGTTCGATGCCTGGCTGGAAGGGAAAGCGCGCTTCAGCGAAAGCGAGCTGCGCGGCTATATCCTCTACAACGATCCCGCCAAGGCCAATTGCGGCGGCTGCCATATCGATCGGCCGAGCCGGGATGGCCTGCCGCCGCTGTTCACCGATCATCAGTTTGAAGCATTGGGGGCGCCACGCAACCCGGCACTCGCGGCAAACCGCGACGCCAAGTTTTTCGATCTCGGCATCTGCGGGCCTTCCCGCGGAGACATGTCCGGCGCAACGCAATACTGCGGCTTCTTCATGACGCCGACGCTGCGCAACGTGGCGACACGCCGCGTATTCTTCCACAACGGCGTGTTCAGCACGCTGCGCCAGGTGATGGACTTCTACGCTTTTCGCGACGTCGAGCCGCAAAAGATCTATCCGCGCAGAGCGGACGGCGCGGTTGATATCTACAACGATCTGCCGCCGCCCTATCGCGCCAATGTCGACAAGATCGATCCGCCTTTCGATCGCAAAGCCGGAGAGAAGCCGGCGATGACGGCTCAAGATGAGGAGGACATCATCGCCTTCCTCAGCACGCTCACGGACGGGTACCACCCGCATTGAGCGCGCGGAGAGATCCTGCGACCGATGGCGGTCGGCCAGCCGCGTTCACCGCAATGACAACCGAAGCATGTCCGGGACCTTGCCGTTGCCGCCGCAAGGCAGCGAGCCGCCAATGAAGAACAGCTTGTCGGCTGCAACCGCGGCTGCAAAGCCGTGCCGGCCCGCGGGAAGGGCCGGGAACTTGAGCCAACGATTGCCTTTGAGGTCGTAGGCCTCGACCTCGTCATAGGTCTTGCCGTCGCGGCACTCGCCACCGGCAAAGAACAGCATGCCGTGATACTGCGCATAGGCGCCGCTTGAGCGCGGCGTCGGCATCGGCGCGGCGGAAGCCCATTTGTCGGTGACCGGATCATAGATGTCATGCAGGCCGACATTCGCCGTGGATTCGCCGGTGCGTCCGCCTACGACATGGATCTTGCCGTCGACCACGAACACGCCGTCATGATCGCGCGCGGTCGGCAGCGGCGCTGCCGGATGCCATGCATTTGTCGCCGGATCGTACACTTCGTGGGTTGCGACCGTCGACTCCTCGCCCATGACCCGGCCGCCGATCGCATGAATCTTGCCGTCTACGGCGGCAAGCGCGACCGAGCCGCGCAGCCAGGAGAGCGGCGCCAGGCTCTGCCAATGATCGGCTGCCGGATCGTAGGAATAGACGCCCGCGGACGGCAGCATATGGCGGCCGCCCGCAAAGCCGCCCGCAAGATAGATCTTGCCGCCCAGAACCGCGATCCCCTCATGGGTCCGCCCCTCCGGCGAGCGCGCGCGTTCGCGCCAGCGATCAGTCTGGGGATCGTATTCGGTCATGAAGCCGTCGGTGTAGCGCTCGGTCTGCTTGCCATCCTTGGTTTCGGTCCAGCCGCCGCCGACTGCGTAGATCTTGTCGCCGACAGTGGCGGCCTGCAGCTCGCTGCGCCCTTGCGGCAGCGGCGCCGCCATGGACCAAGTGCCCGGCTGCTGCTGAGCAAGCGCCGGGGCGGCGACCATGATGGCAAGGGCGGCAGCTATGTGACGAAGCATCATGGACGACCTCCTGGTTTATAGTCCCCTACTTGCCGGGCTTCTGGGACCGCAGCCCATCATGGTCGGGGCGACTGCTCTGCCCTATCATGCGGATATGCCGCCGATCGCTTCAAGGCCAATGCGGAGGAAGAGCATGCCTGCACACAGCTTGGCCATAGCCGTGGCGTCCGCGCTGGGAGCGGCGCTGGGCATGATGGGACCTCCCGCCTTCGCCTTCGATGAGACCCGATATCCGGACCTCAAGGGTGCCTGGGTCCGCACGGCGCCTCCGGAATGGGTCCAGCGGGGAGAGAAGCCGGCTCCGCTCACGCCGGAATACCAGGCCGTCTATGACGCGAACCTCAAGGCGCAGGCCCGCGGCGAGCCGGGAGACGCGCCGCAATGGTACTGTCTGCCGCAGGGCATGCCGATGATGATGATGGCCTACAGCCCGATGGAGGTCGTGATCACCAAGGACATCACTTATGTGATGATCAGCCACGTCAACGATGCTTATCGGCGTATCTACACCGACGGGCGCGATTGGCCCGCGGCCGGCGAGCCGAGCTATGCGGGGTATTCGATCGGGCGATGGCTCGACCGCGCCGGAACCGGCAATTACGACACGCTCGAGATCGAGACCCGCGGTCTGAAGAATCCGCGCACTTTCGATACCACAGGCCTTCCGCTGCATCGGGATGCTCAGACCATCATCCTGGAGCGGCTTCATCTTGATCCTGGCGATCACAATCTGCTGCGCGACGACATCACGGTGATCGATCACGCGCTCACCGCTCCTTGGACGGTCACCAAATCCTATCGCCGCGACCCCAATCCGCGGCCTGTCTGGGTTCCGGAAGTCTGCGCCGAGGGCAATCCGTTCGTGCGCATCGGCGAGCGAGCCTACTATGTGAGCCACGACGGCAAGCTGATGCCTGTTTCCAAGGGTGAGCCGCCGCCCGATCTTAGCTTCTTCAACACCGCAAAATAGCCGAGCGCCGTGCTGTGGGCCGATGCCGCCCCTGCGCGGTCACCGCGCAAACCTCTTTTTCAGTTGAATTTCTCGTTTTTTGTCCACTGTTGCATCTCCGCAACCATCGGCGGCACGCAATGGGCTACCGGAAGACGCTCCTCCAATTGAGTTCCTCCCTAGACTTGGCTCCGCGAAAGCGGAGCTTTTCTTTTTTGCCGCGGAGCCAGAAACTGCTGCGCGATGCCCTGCCGAAGGTCAGCTCGCCTTCGTGCCCACGATCATCGAATAGCCGGCGACCAGCGGGGTGACGCGAAAATCTTCAAAGCCGGCTCCACGCATCCAGCGCTGGCAATCCGAGGCCGTGAAGGCAAAGCCTCCCGCCGTCATGATCAGCATGTGCAGGCTCATGGTTAGCGCTGCGACGGCCTTGCGCCGCTCTTCGTCGACAAGTCGTTCGTAAACGACAAGCACTCCACCCGCGGGAAGCGCTTCGTAAGCTTTTCTCAGCAGCATGTGCTTTGTGGGGAGGTCCCAGTTGTGCAGGATGCGCCCCATGACCAGGACGTCGGCGGCGGGCAAGCGGTCTTGAAAGAAATTGCCGGCGCAGAACTGCAGCCTGTCAGAGAGGCCGTGCGATCGGACGTAAATCTCGAACAGCGGCTTGAGCGCGGGGAGATCGAAGCCGCAGCCGCGCAGGTGCGGAAAGGCAAGCGCCAATGCGACCAGCAATCCTCCCTCGGCCGTGCCGATATCGGCGATCCTCTGGTAATCGCGCCAGGGAAACTGCGCCGCGATTGCGGGCGCGACCAGGCGCGCTGCGCCGGTCATGCCGCTGGCGAAGGCAGTCAGAGCCGCCGGGTCCGTGTAGAGGGCCGGATAGTGACCGTGGTCCTCGTTTGCGCCCGGCCAATTTCCCCGCAATGCATCCGTCAACGACGTCCACGCAGAGAAATGTCGCGAATTGAGAAGCTCAAACAAGCCGCCGATGTAGGTTTGCTTGGTTTGGTCGAGATAAAGGCTCGCTTCGGCCGTATTGGTGTAGCACCCCGCGCGATCTCGTTCGATAAGGCCGAGCGCCACCAGGGTATCGAAGAAATCAACGGCGCCGCGAGGATCGATCCCGATCCGGCCGCCCAAGGCCTGCGCGTCCAATGGACCGTCGGCGAGCGCCGTGAACACGCCAAGCTCGACGGCGCTGAGCAGCGTCTTGGCGGCTTGGAACGAATGGCCCAGCTCGACGATGCGATCGAGCGTGCTCACGGGGTTTGCGCACCGGGCGCATCATGCGCGCCAACTGCCGCCGCCTTGAGCAAACGCAGCAGCTCACCGCGATCGAGCTTGCCCATAGCGTTGCGCGGCAGCCGCTCCACTGAGACGAAGCGCGTCGGCGTGAAAATAGTGGGAAGCTGCTTGCGGCAGTGCTCGCGCAGCCGCTGCAAATCGATTGTCTTTGCGGATTCGATCGCAACCCAGATTTGATCGACGCCGTCGACCGCGCTCACCAGAGCCGCACCGGCAGCGGCTGCTGGATCGAAGCCCGCAACGAGCTCCTCGATGGCCTCGGGCGCGATCTTCTCGCCACCGAGGTTGAGGACGGCCGTCTGCCGCCCGGCAACCACAAACACGCCATCGAGCGTCAACGCGCCGACGTCTCCTGGATAGAACCAGCCGTCACGAAAGATGCGCGCCGAGGACTCCGCATCGTTGTAATAGCCTGAAGCCATGTAGTCGCCGCGAATGCGCACGATCCCGCTCTCGCCGATCGGCATCGGCCGATCGGTTTCGTCGACGATCTCGACGCGCATGCCGGGGGTCACATAGCCGACCGCTCCGGGCAGATTGCGAACGGCGTGCGCCGGCGCGCTGGCAACGAGCGAGGTCTCCGCCGAACCGTAGGCCGCGATCAAATTCGAGCCCATGCGGCTGGCGACACGCTCCGCAAGGCTGGCGGAGAGGATGCTGCCGCCGGTGAGAATGACGTCGAAAGTGTGCTGGCTGCGATGCTTGTCGTGCTCGGCCAAGAGTTCCGGCAAAGAACCCGGCGCGACCACGAAAGCATCGACATTGTAGAAATCGAGCGCGCGCAGCGTGTTCTCCCCCGTGTTGCCGCGCGTGAAGAACGCGCCCCCCTTGAGGAGCGTGGAGATGAAAATGGTGTAGCCGAACGAGGTCGCGAGGGTGACGTCGCAGAACACGCGCGCGCGCGACGGAAAGACGTTTCCGCACAGCGCGTGGTAGCGCAGCACGCGGCCGAAGACCATTCTGTGGCTCAAAGCAACTGCCTTCGGCTCGCCAGTCGTGCCCGAGGTCAGGATGATCCGGGTGATGTCGTCGTCGCCCGGAGCGTGATCGACCTCCGGAGGACGCCCGTCGCCTGCGAGCCAGCTCGGATCGAACGGAATGGTCCGCACATTCGCGTGCGGGTGCGGTCCATCGCAGACCATCGCATCGAGGCGCAGTGAATGGGGCAGCTTGCGCGGGCCCACAGAAATCGTAATCACGCCGAGCCGCGCGAGCCCGAGGATGAGCACCGCGTGGATCGTCGGGTGCTTTGGCAGCAGGACGCCAACCACGTGCCCGGCGGCAAGACCGAGTGACCGCGCACGCCGGCTGATATTGTTTACGGATTTTTCCAGCTGCCCATAGGTCACCAGGTCAACGCCCGGCGCGCAGAGCGCCAGCGCCTGCGGATTGTGGCGCGCATGGAACAGGATGGGGCTGATGACATCCATTGGCGATCTTATTGCGCGCGTTGAAGCCCTTACCGATTGAAAATATAAAGGTTTTCTGCAAGGCGGGGACGGGATTCCGCCGATCAATTTTTGCCCGACGTTGCATTTTGGCAACAAATTCCTGACGCAACCTGTGGTACCAATAGCAAATGAATATTGGAGGGGCGAAATGAAACGTCTGTTGCTCGCGACCGTTTCGGCACTCGCGCTGGCTTCGGTGCAGCCAGGGCGTGCCGCCGACCTGCGGATGCCGCTCAAGGCGCCGCCGATGATCAAAGCGTTCAGCTGGACCGGGTGCTATGTCGGCGGGCACGGCGGCTGGGGGTGGGGACAAAAGACCTTTTCCGATACGTCAACGGTCTTTGGCGACGATCTGATAGCTTTCTTCACAGATGCTAGCTCTAAGAGCTTCGACGTCAGCGGTGGCGTTCTGGGCGCCCAGATTGGATGCGATTACCAGTTCGCGCCGGGCTGGGTCGTCGGCGTCGAGGGCAATTCCTCTTGGACCGACATCAACGGCAAGTTCGACTGTACGTCACCCACGTGCTTCGGGCCCGTGCACCTCGATTCTGACACCGACTGGATGGCGAGCGTCACGGCCCGGCTGGGCTATGCGTGGACGGATCGCTGGCTCCTCTACGTGAAGGGCGGCGCCGGCTGGGTGCGCGATGAATATGAAATCAATACGTATTTAGGTAATTGGTCCGCTGCCGAGACCAGGACTGGATGGACAATCGGCGGCGGGCTCGAGTGGGCGTTTGCCGATAATTGGTCGGCGAAGCTCGAATACCAATATTATGACTTCGGTAATCGGGATCTGACCTTCACCCTTCCCGACGGGACCTCGCCGGAGATCGAAAAAGTGAGGCAACAAATCAGCACGGTTACTGCCGGTATCAACTTCCGCTTTCACTGAGACGCGCCGGACTGGAATTCACCGGTCGACTGCAGCGCCGAGCGATAACGGTAGTCAAAGCGCATCCCCGTCCAATAGATCGGGGATGCGCTTTGTTTTTGCCTGATGCCCGCCTGCGCCGACTTACCCCACCTCGATGATCGCCTCGGGATAGCGGTGCAGCCGTTCGCCCGGCCCATTGCTGCCGATGAGGTAGTTGTCGCAAACCCAGTGCAGCATGCCTTTGTAGATGTAGGTCGGATGGACCACGATATTCATGTCCTTCTCGATCACCATCGGCTCGTCGTGGCGGATGAGCGGGCGCTCGACCAGGTCGTAGCCCTGCCCGTGGCAATAGAGGCGCGTCTCCTCGGGCCTCCCGTTGCGGCGCATGAAGTCGTTGAACTTCTCCCAGATTTCCTTGGCCGGGGTGCCGGGCTTGAGCAGATCAAGCGTCATTCTGCGCGACTCGAGCGTGAAGGCGAGCTCGTCCTTCATCTCTTGCGGCGCCTTGCCGACCACACAGTTGCGGCCGAGCTCGGTGTAGAAGCCGCCGGGACCCGCGTCCTCGACCAGCAGCGCCACATAGTCGCCTTCCCGGATGACGCGGTTCTGCATGTGCTTGGGCGCGAACTTCATCGGGGTGCCGAGCGGGGCTGAAGCGCAGAGATAGAGCCCCTGCTCGCTGCCGTGGGTCTGGCTGTAGAACTGCGCGGCGGCGACCACATCGCTGTCGCGCATGCCCGGCTTTATGGAGGCGAACGCCGCCTGCATGGCGCCGTCCTGCATGCGCGCCGTGCGTACGATCCGCTCCATCTCCTCCTCGCTCTTGATCGCTTTGATGCGGTCGACAAGCTCCGAGGCATCGACGAAACGGGCGGCGGAAAAATGCAGCTTGAGGAAATCCCCCATGGCGTAGGACATCTGGTAGGTCGACACGAGCCCGATCGTGCCCTTGGCGAAAGGCGCGAGCGCGCTCGCCGCGAGCTCCGGATCGTAGTCCTTCGTGTAGACGGCCGAGGCATAGCTCGGCGTGGTGAGCACCCGCTTGACGCCGCGCCGCACGCCGTCGCCGCCTGAAGGGATATCCTCCTTGCCGCCGAGCGGGCCCTGCATGACGATGGTCATCAGGTCGTCGCGCGGAAACACCACCGTGACCGGGTAGCCGTTGCCGGCCGGCAGATCGGTGAAATACTTGACATAGCCGCCCATGTGATCGTTGTTGTTCTGCATCACCAGGACGTCGATGCCTTCGCGCTCCATGGCGGCGCGCACGGCCTTCCAGCGGCGTTCCAGCTCGGCAGTGGAGATGGGCGTGTTCAGTCGTTCACTGAGCTCGGGCATGTCGTTTGGTCGATCCGTGATTGAAGTGCCAACTCGTTTCATTCATATCGTCGCCCCGGGCGCGCTGCAACGCGGTTCGTCCGTGCAGGACTTGCATGAACAAGGTGCATGAATGCCGATCCAAGTCTCGAGCCCATCCACGGGCGATACGCCGAGCAATGCCACCGCCAACGTCCTGATCATCTGCCCGGAACCGGACGCCTATACGTCGCGGCTTGTCGGCGAATTTCCGCAGGTAAAATTCACCTCTGTGGCTTCGCTCGAATGTACGCCGGCGCTTTCCCGGATGGGCGAGGCGGACGCCATCCTGTCCTATGGGCGCGCCTTCGACGCCGAATGTCTTGCCCGCGCGCGCAAGCTCAAGTGGTTTCAGTGCCTCATCACCGGCACCGATCATCTTACCCCGGTGCTGGCCGGGACAAAGGTCATCCTGACCAATGCGCGCGGCATCCATGGGCCGCAGATGGCCGAGATGGCGGTTTTGCATATGCTGATGCTGTCGCGGCGGGTACCGGAGCTGGTGCGCAATCAGGCTGCCCGCATCTGGGAGCGCATCAACCCGCGCGTGCTCGACCGCCGTACCATCGTGATTCTCGGAGTTGGCGCCATCGCCGAGCATACCGCCAGGGTAGCCAAGGCCCTCGGCATGAGCACGATCGGGGTATCGCGCACGCCGCGCCAGATCGAGGGATTCGATGCGATCTATCCGCGCGAGCGATTGCTCGAGGCGGCCGCGCGCGCCGATTTCCTGCTTGCGCTCGTTCCCTACACCAAGGAGAACGACAAGATCATCGATGCGTCCGTCTTCGCCGCCATGAAGCCGACCGCCTATCTCATCAATCTGGCGCGCGGTGGTGTCGTCGACGAAGCCGCGCTCATTGATGCGCTGCGCGCAGGCAGGATTGCCGGCGCCGGCCTCGACGTCTTCGCCGAGGCGCCGCTGCCGCCGGCGCATCCGTTCTGGAGCATGGACAATGTCTTTATCACGCCGTTCATCGGCGGCCGCAGCGATCAGTACGAAGAGAACATCATGTCGATCATCAAGCCGAACCTGCGGCACTTCCTGGCGGGTCACCTGGACCAGATGATCAACCGCGTTGAAGTCTGATATTCGCGCATTGCACCGGCTGTCCTTGCGGCTTTCCTGTTCACGTCCGACGATCTCGCGCAACGGCTGCATGGATTTCAGGCTCCAACCTCGAATTTCCGGATATCGGCCAAATGGCCGGCGACCGCGGCCGCGGCGACCATCGCCGGACTCATGAGATGTGTGCGCGCGCCCATCCCTTGCCGACCTTCGAAATTGCGGTTGGTGCTCGAGGCGCAGCGCTCGCCCGGGCCAACTACATCGTCATTCATCGCCAGGCACATGGAGCAGCCTGATTGACGCCACTCGAAGCCGGCATCGAGGAACACGCGGTCCAATCCCTCCGCCTCGACAAGGCGCCGCACCTCGCTCGAGCCGGGCACCACGATCGCACGCACACCCGGAGCAACATGGCGGCCACGCAGCACGCCGGCTGCCTCGCGCAGATCTTCGATGCGGGCATTGGTGCACGAGCCGATGAAGGCATGGCCTATTTGCACGGCCTCCATCGGCGTGCCCGGCTCGAGGCCCATATATTCGAGCGCCCGCACCATGCCGGCACGGCGCGTCGGGTCGCTCTCCCGCGTCGGATCAGGGACGACGTTCTCGATCGCCACCGCCTGGTCGGGGCTGGTGCCCCAGGTCACCAGAGGCGCGATCGCTGAAGCATCGAGCGCGATCTCGCGGTCGAACGCCGTGTCAGGATCGCTCTTGAGCGTGCGCCAGTAAGCTTCAGCCTGCTCCCACAACGCGCCAATTGGCGCTCGCGGCCTGTGCTTGAGATAGGCGAAGACCTTGTCGTCGGGAGCCACGATGGCGCCGCGCGCACCCGCCTCGACCGCCATGTTGCAGATGGTCATGCGGCCCTCGACACCAAGCGCCCTGATCGCCGCCCCCGCAAACTCGATGGCGTATCCGACCGCCCCATCCGCCCCGGTGCGGCGGATGAATGCCATGATGATGTCCTTGGCGCTCACGCCGGCGCTGATCGCACCGTCGACCGTCACCCGCATGGTCTGGAGCCGCCGATATACGACGGTCTGCGTCGCGAGATAATGCTCGATGTCCGAAGTGCCGATGCCGAAACCCAACGTACCGAGGGCGCCGTAAGTGGTCGTGTGGCTGTCGCCGGCCGCCACCACCATGCCGGGGAGAATGAAGCCGATCTCGGTGGCGACGACGTGCTCGATGCCCTGGCGCGGGTCCATGATGTCGAACAGCTCGATACCGAAGTCCCGTGCGTTGCGCTCGAAATAAGCGACCTGCGCGGCTGCCTGGCTGTCGGCGATCTCGCGGACGCGCCGCGCCGCGGTCGGGTTCACGTGATCGACGACGGCGAGACTTGCCTCTCGCCGCCAGACCGGCCTTCCGGCTTCCCGCAAGCCGGTGAATGCCTGCGGGCTGGTGTATTCGTTCAGCACGGTGCGATCGACATAGAGCAGGACCTGCTCTTCGCCATCGAGTTTCTGCACGGTATTGGCGTCGACAAGCTTGTCGTAGAGCGAACGCGGCATGCTGGTGCGCGCTTTCCTGACCGACTATTAGGGGGCTGCGACCGGTGCGCGCGATCGGACCTCTGCCCACGGTGTGCCAGAGCGGACCGAGGCGATCGCCTCGGCCCAAGCCTTTTCATCGAAATCGCCATCCCAGCGCGCCACCACCGCGGCTGCAACCGCATTACCCACGGTGTTGACGATCGCCCGACCGAGCGACATGAAGCGGTCGACGCTGAGCAGCAGCGCCAGCCCCTCCACCGGCACGACCCCCGTCGCGACCACGGTCGCGGCGAGCGCACCGAATGCGCCGCCAGTCACTCCTGCCGCTCCTTTGCTGGTGAACAACATCAGCATGAGGCTGCCGATCTGCTGCTCCAAGGTAAGATGCACGCCATAAACCTGGGCGATGAACAACACGCTGAGCGGCAGAGTGAGCGCCACGCCATCAAGGTTGAACGAATAGCCGGACGGAATGACGAGTCCGGTGACCGCGCTCGGCACGCCTGCCGCCGGCAGCTTGCGCATCATGCCGGGTATCGCGGTTTCCGAGGAGGACGTGCCGACCACCACCAGCAGTTCCTCGCGCAGCAGGCGCAAGACGTCCCAGAGCCTGATGCGGACGATCCGGCAGATCACCTCGAGCACGACAAGAACGAAGAAGGCGAGCGTACACCACGCGGTGAGCACCAAGAACGCCAATGCCCAGATCGTCGACAGACCAAACTTGCCAATCGTGAACGCCATGGCGCCGAACGCCCCAATCGGAGCCGCCAGCAACACGACATTGACGACGGCGAAGATCAAGCCGTTGAGGCGCTCGAATGAGGCACGCAATGCTGCGCCTTGCTCGCCCAGCATGAGCAACCCGGCCCCGGTGAAGAGAGCAATAACGAGCACCTGCAGGACATCACCTTGGGCGAAAGGTCCGACAAACGTCTCGGGCACGATATGCATGATGTAGGCCGGCAATGATTGCACATTCGCGTGGGCGTATTGCGCCACGCTTGCCGCCTGCTCTGACGACGGCTTGGCCACGCCGCTGCCGGGTTGCACAAACAGCGCAACCGCGCCGCCGATCAGCAGGCAGAGCGTGGTCACCGCCTCGAAATAGATGATGGTCTTCAAGCCGATGCGCCCCACGCTGCGCATCGTTCCGGCCTGCGCAATGCCGGTGACCACCACCAGGAAGACGAGCGGTGTAATGGTCATCCTGATCAAGCTGATGAAGATATCGCCCGGCGGCTTGAGCGCCGTGGCGTAGCTGGGGCTGAGCCAACCGACCAGCACGCCCAGGAGCGCGCCGATGATGACCTGGACATATTGCTGCCGCCACCAGCGCCGGTGCGGCTTTGCGCTCTGCCCACCAGCGCCCGGCACGGATGCGGCAGCAGCACGACCCTCGACCTTCAGCACCGCGTCCCCCCTTTGCCCTGTCTCTTGTTCCTTGAGCTCGGTGCACCGACCATTCGTCGATGAATCCGACCAGCGTTCCTAGAGAGGCCGCGCAATAAAGGGACATGTCAATTGGGCATGTATTGATGCCCATCGGCATTGCCATAACACATTGAATAATCATGAATTTTACCGGCACGCGTGGTGAGCAGACGCTTGAATTTCACCACCGGAAAAGGCAGGGTGCGATCGCGGTACCCGGAAACAAGCCGCTTCCGCTCCGCTCTTGGTGCGAGCCGCAGTGCACGTGCCGTTGAGAAGGTTGATCTAAAAGTCGATCCACAGGTTCATCCATGACCGACGCCGATAAATCGATTTCCGATCCACGCCCGTGCTTGGCTTTGTTGTTGGGCGACTGTACGGGAATCGGTCCGGAACTGGTCGCGAAGGTCCTGCATCAACGCCGCATGGCGCAACATGCACGGCTGGTGGTGGTGGGCGATGCGCGCGTGCTCGAGCTCGGCATGCGCGACGCCAAGGTCGACTTCCCCTGGCGGCGCGTCACCAATACCGCCGAGGTCGATTGGACGAGTGAGGTCGTACCGGTTATCGATTTGAGAAACATCAATCCTGCAGATTTCCCGCAGGGGGTGGCTTCGTCGGAGTCCGGGCGCCTGACCGGCGAGACACTCGCTTCTGCCATCAAGATGGCACAACGCGGCGAAATCGACGGCATCACCTTTGCGCCACTCAACAAGCGCGCCATGTATGATGGCGGCTGGCGCTTCCCGGACGAGCACAAGATGTTTGCGCATCTGCTCGGCCATAACGGCCATTTCAGTGAAATGAATGTGCTTGACGGCCAGTGGATGACCCGCGTGACCTCGCATGTATCGCTGCGCGAGGCGGTCGAGCAGGTCACGCGAGAGCGCATTCGCGACGCGCTGCGGCTGGCCGACGCCAGCATGCGTCAGGCCGGGATCGAGAACCCGCGCATCGCCGTCGCGGCGCTCAACCCGCACAACGGAGAGAATGGTTTGTTCGGGACGGAGGAAATCGAGATCATTCGGCCAGCGGTCGAGGAGATGGCGGCCAGAGGCATCAACTGCAAAGGCCCGTTTCCCTCCGACACCGTCTACATCAAAGCCTTCGCCGGCGAGTACGACAGCGTGCTGTCGATGTACCACGACCAAGGACAGATCGCGACCAAGCTCAAGGGCTTCAATCGCGGCGTGACGATCACGGCCGGGTTGCCCATCATCTTCACCACGCCGGCGCACGGCACAGCCTTCGACATCGTCGGCAAGGGCGCGGCCGACACTGGCGCCACCGAGCAGGCGATCATGCTGGCCGCCAAGATGGCGGCGCGCCGCAGCATCACGGCGGAAACGGCGGAACAAGCGACGATCGCCGCCGAGTAGGACGAAAGCTGCAGCGCAGCCCATAGTTCGTAGCGGCCAGCGTGCCAATCGCGCGGTAAACGGAGCACCGAACATGGGAATGGTGCAAGGCGGAGTCTCACCGGTGGCAAGTACCCGGAGCTTGACGCGGCGCCACCTGGTGCGCGCTGCGGCTTCTGTCGCCGCGGCTGCGACGATGCCGCGCTCCTTGTGGGCGGCCACCGAGGACGCGAGCCCGGTGATGGCCAAGCTCAGCGGCTATATGAGCGAGGCAGGCAGCCGCCCCCTTCCCGATCAGGTCGTTCAACAGACCAAATACCATGTCCTCGACACGCTCGCGGCCATGATTTCGGGATCTGAACTGCCGCCCGGGCGGCAAGCGCTGAAGTTCGCCCGCGCCTATGCGGGTCAGCCGATCGCAACGATCGTTGCCTCGAACGTCCTTGGCGGACCAATCGAAGCCGCCATGGTGAACGGGGCGCTGGCTCAGTCCGATGAGACCGACGACAATTACAGTGCCGGAGGCGCGCATCCCGGCTGCGCGGTGGTTCCGGCCGCATTGGCGCTTGGGGAAGCCACCGGCATCGAGGGTGTCCGATTCTTGCGCGCCGTTACGCTCGGCTACGACATCGGGATGCGGGCCATGAAGACGGTCTTGGCCGGAACGTTGCCGGATACACACAATGTGGTCGGCACGTTCGGGGCGTCGGCTGCCGCGGGTTGCATCCTCAATCTGACCGCACAGCAAATGAGCTGGCTGCTCGATTATGCCTCGCAGCAGGCGGGCGCCGGTTATGCCGTATGGCAGCGCGACCCACAGCACATGGAGAAGGCCTTCCTGTTCGGGACCATGGGGGCGCGCAACGGCGTGACCGCCGCGCTGCTTATTCAATCGGGCTGGACCGGTGTCGACGATGTGTTTTCAGGCTGCGATAACTTCTTCCAATCCTATGCTCCAAAGCCCGGGCCGGCGGATTTGGTCGATCAGCTCGGCGAACGCTACGAAATAACGCAAACGATCATCAAGAAATGGAGCACCGGAGGCCCGATCCAATCGCCGCTTGATGCGCTGGTCAATCTGCGCAAGCAGCATCCGTTCGAAGCCGATCAGGTCAAACAGATTGTCGTTCATTTGTCCACCAGCGCCGCCCCCAAGGTCGACAATGTGCAAAGCCCCGATCTCTGTCTGCAATACCTTTTTGCGGCCATGCTGCTGGACGGAACCGTTTCATTCCGCGCGGCGCATGATAGGACGCGCATGCAGGATCCGACGATCCTGCGCGAGCGCGCCAAGGTGCAGGTGACGGCAGAGGAGGAGCTGGAGCGCTTGCTGCCAAAACGCGTCGCCGTCGTCGAGATAACGCTCACTGACGGGACGAAGCTCAGCGAACGCAACGACACTGTGCGCGGCACGCCTGAGGATCCCATGAGCCAGGAAGAGATCGTGGCCAAAGCACGCGACCTGATAATACCCGTGCTCGGGAGCGAGACTTGCACCAAGCTTATCGACAAAGTGTTTGGGCTCGAGCAGGTGAAGGACATCCGGGAGCTTCGATCCCTTCTCCAACGCGCGTGATCGGTGATAGATATTGGTAGGTCGTTGCGCTGAAGGGAGAATTGTTGAACGGCCTTTGCAGCTCAATCTCGACTTGACTTGCTTGCTTTTGGCCCGTTGAGCCGGCATGCTGTCGGGGCTGGAGGTGCCGTTGCGACACAACAAGTCCGCCGCATTTCGTTTCCGCGACCGGAAGGTGGAGGTGATTGTGCAGGTGGTACCTGGAAGGGGCGACGTCATCATCAGGCAATTCCACTGGGTCCGGCGCTGGCGATCGGACCACGATCTGGTCGCGCCAGCAAACCGAAAGCTGAATTGAAACTGAAGAAGGCAACGACCAAGGTCCTTCTAAAGGAAGAGGCCTATTAGGGAGAGGTTCTGTCATGAGAAAGCGTTTCTATGGACTAACCATGGCGGCGGCGCTGGCGACCGTCCTGGTCGGCGGCACTGCCTTCGCGGCGGGGGTGAAGCTCCTGACCACGATCGACATTCCGGGCGAGGAGCTCAAGCTGTTCGACATCGGCGTGGTCGACGCAGATGCCGGCCGCTACTACATCGCCGATCGTTCCAACAAGGGCGTCGACATCTTCGACACCAAGACCAACAAATTTGTTGGCCGGGTCGAGGGCATGGTCGGCGTCGTGATGAAAGACGGCAAGCCGGTCGGTAGCGCCTCCGGCCCGAACGGGACCGCGATCGATCCGACGAAGAAAGAGCTCTGGGCGGGCGACGGCGACAGCACCGTCAAGGTGGTCGACCTCAAGGCCAATCCGCCGAAGATCGTTGATACCATCAAGACCGGCGGCCAGAAGCGCGCCGACGAGCTCGCGATCGACAGCAAGGACGGGATCGTCCTGGTCTGGAACAATGCCGACAAGCCGGCCTTCGGGACCTTCATCTCCACCGCGCCCGGCCACAAGATCCTCGGCAAGGTCGAGTATCCGGAGGCATCCGACGGGGTCGAGCAGTCGGCTTTCGTGGCGGAAACCGGCCTGTTCTATTCCTCCGTGCCTGAGCTCAATGACGACAAGCAGAAGGGCGGCATCGCGGTATTCGATCCCAAGAGCATGAAGATGCTGCGGATGATCAACATCCCGGGTTGCGGGCCGACCGGCCTGATGCAGGGACCAGGAACCAATATGCTGGTCGGCTGTTCCGCGGGCGAAGGAGGTAAGTTGCCTCCGGCGACTGTGATCTGGGACTGGAAGACCGAGAAGGTCGTCAATGTGGTCCATGAAGTCGGCGGCATGGACGAGGTCTGGTACGACTCCGGCTCCGACAAGTACTACACCGCTTCACGCGACAACCCGGGCGGCCCGGTGCTCGGCGTGATCGATGCTAAGACCAACAAGTGGATCGAGAACGTCCCGACCGCTCCCGGCGCGCACTCGGTGGCGGCGGATTCCAAGACCAAGCACGTGTTCGTGCCGCTGACCGCCAATCCGGCGTGCCCGAAGAGCTGCATTGGCGTCTATGGCGAAAACTGAAGAAGCCTAAGCGCACTTATTGTTGTTGCTGCTGGCCCCCGGATGGTGACGTCCGGGGGTTTTGTTTTGTGAACAAATTGGCTTCCCGGTCGTCCCCGCGAAAGCGGGGACCCAGTTCTCTTCGTAAAATGCTCTTGACGCTCGCTCAAGTTTGCCTTTTGCGAAGGGACTGGATTCCCGCTTTCGCAGGAATGACCGGATTCGGAGACTTCTTTCACGAGCTCTCAGGATGAGGCTGTCGCAATTTCAATCATACACCGTCTCGAGATAGTGCTCGGAATCGACCACCGCCTCGATCACCGTCGGTCCTGAAGCCGCGAGCGCCGCCCGCACAGCGCCCTCCAGCGCCTCGGCTGATCGCACGCCGACTGCCGGCACGCCGAAATAATGCGCGGGCGGCGCCGTATACTCCTCTGCTTGCAGCTCGGTCCCGTAAAGCGGATATTGGCGGCGGATCTGCTTCACCTTTATGAGCGCGAGCCAGCGGTCGTCGAGCACTACCACCGGCAGCGCTAACTTGAGGCGCTTGGCGACCGCAAGCTCGCCGCAGGTCATCTGAAAGCAGCCGTCACCGAGCAGACAAACCACGGGTGCTTGCGGCTGCGCCAGCTTGGCTGCGATCGCTCCCGGCAGGCCGAAGCCCATCGACGACCAGCCGTTGGTGATCTGGAAGCTTTTGGGCGCATGGGCGGTCCATTGCGAGGCGATCTGATGCGTATGGGCACCCACGTCGAAGCTGAGCAAGCCATCCGCCGGCAGCGCCCGGCGCACCGCATCGATCGCGGCGTGGGCCGTGAAGCTCGCGCTCGGCGGGCGCAGCGCCGCCGCAAAAGCCTGCCGATGCGCGGCCAGCGCCTCCGTCGACCAATGCGGAGCGACCGCCGGCAGCGCGAGGAGGCGCGCCAGCACGCGGTCGAGATCGCCGGTGACCTGATGCGCAAGGCGCACCGAAGGCGCGACGTCGACCGGCTCGATGTCGATCTGCAACAGCGGAGTATCGCCAATCCAGGCCTCGTATTCGACCTCGATGGTGTCATAGCCGAGCCCGATGATCAGATCGGCCGAGCGCAGGAAACGGCGCTGCACTTGCCGGCAGCCGCGCTCGATGCAGCCGAGCGAGAGCGGATGATCCTCGTCGATCATGCCCTTGGCCATGGTGGTGGTGGCAAACGGCAGATTGTGTCGCTCGATCAATTGCTGCAGCAGCCCAGGCTCCATCATCCGGGTCGCCGAGGCGCCGATGACTGCGATCGGGCGCTTGGCGGCCGCCATAACCTGGCCAGCGCGCGCGATCGCGATGCTGGGCGCCGCGGCAAGGCGCGCGGGCCGCGCAAGCTCGGGAACCGGCTCATTGGTCGGCGCGAGCGCGACATCCTCGGGCAGGTCGAGATGCACCGGTCCTTTCGGCTCGCTCTGCGTCAGGCGCAGCGCCTCGACCAGGGTCTCGCCCACCTTGCCCTTGCGCAGCGGCAGTGTGGCCTTGGTAATGGGACGGAACAGCGCATGGTGATCGATCCACATCTGGATGCGCCGACCAAGCTGCTCGGTGTTGAGATTGCAGGTGATCGCGATCATTGGCGAGCGGTCGAGATACGCCGAGCCGACACCAGTCGCCAGGTTGGTGGCACCCGGACCGAGCGTCGCGATGCACAAGCCGGGCGCTCCCGTCATGCGCCCGGTGACATCCGCGGCGAAGCCGGCGGAGCCTTCGTGCGCAGTCAGCACGAAGTCGACGCCGCCCGCGCGCATCGCCTCCATCAGCGGCAGCACGTTGCCGCTTGGAATGCCGAAGCCGCGGGCGATGCCGGCGGCTCTAAAGGTGGCGACGATCAGGTCAGCGTTGTTCATGGCTAATACCCGAGCGCAAAAGCTTCGCGCCGGTAGTCGGCGCCGCCCGCAAGCGTGCCGGTTTTGTACAGCTCGATCGCCTTGGCGGAACCGTAGAAATAAGCATCCTCGGCGCGTTCGGCCTTGTGGCCCATGCGCGCGAGCTCGGCCGCGATGGCGGGCGGGAATTCGCCGTCGAGCAGCACATCGCCGGTCTTGGTGTTGCACCAGCGCGGCGCTTCCACGGCGGCCGCCACGTCATAGTCTTCATCGACCAGATAGCTGAGCACCTGGACATTGGTCAGGGTTTGGCTCAAGCCGCCAGGTGTTGCGAGCGCATAGCGCAGACGGCCATCGCGCCGCACCAGCACCGGGCAGAGCGTATGTGCGGGCCGCCGCCCAGGCCCGACACTGTTGGGCCTCCCTGGGCGATGTGTGAATCCCTGCATGCGATTGTTGAACAGGATGCCGGTGCCGGGATCGAGCACCATGCTGCCGAACACGTTGAACACGCTCTGCACCAGGCTCAATGCATTGCCGTGCGCGTCGGCGATCAAGAGGCAGGCAGTGCCGCCGCGATTCGCGACCTTCGCGCCGACCGTTCCGTTCAACACCGCGGTCTGCATGGTGGCCGTCATCTCGCGCCCGGTGAGCCGCTCGATCGCGTCGGGTAGCGCGCGCGGATCGGCGATCGAAGGCACGCTCTCGAACGCGGCGTGCATGGCGCTGATTTGGTAGGCGAGCCGCTGCGCGACCGATTGGGTCAGCGTCGCGCTGTCGAGCGCCGCAAGCCCGTTGAGCTGCATCAACAACAAGATGCCGTAGGAGTTGGGCGGCATTACCTCGACCACGTGGCCGCGATAAGTGGTGGCGATGGGGTCGACCCAAAGCGGCGTGAACCCCTCGAGATCGGCGGCACGTATGAGGCCACCGCGCGCTTCTTGGAAGTGCACGATCCGGGCGGCGAGATCTCCCGAATAGAATTCATCCGCCCCATAGGTGGCGATGGCGCGCAAGGATGCCGCCAAGGCAGGCTGGCGCAGAATCTCGCCGATCCGCAACGCCCGACCCTGCGGCAGGTAGAGCGCCGCGCAGCCCGGATCCGCGGCAAGAGCCTCCTGGTTCTCGGGCAAGCGTTCCGCCAGCACTTTCGAGACCGGATAGCCTTCGGCGAGCGTGATGGCCTCCTTGAACAAATCCTTCCATTCGAGACGCCCGAAACGAGCGTGCATGACGTCCCACGCGCGCACCAGGCCGGGGACAACCGGCGCCAGGGGCCCGCGCGTTTTCATGCCGCCGGGAAAGCGCTCGGGCGAGGCCAATGCGGGCGCCACGCCCGACGCGTTGAGGCCATAGGTGCGGCCGCTCGCTGCTTCGTGGTAGAGCAGAAAGCAATCGCCACCGATCGAGGTCGCCTGGCCGACCACCGCCGCAAGCGCGGCGGATGCGACAACCATCGCGTCGATCAGGTTGCCGCCGCGCTTGAGGATGTCTATCGCGGCAAGCGTCGCGGCCGCGTGCCCGGACACCACCATCACTTCGCGGCCGAACACGGCCGCGCGCGGGCTGCGAATCCTCAGCTCCCCCGGCATGGTCCTTTACTCGTGAATTCCAGCCGCGACGATCACGTCGTGCCACTTGGCGGCATCGGCACGCATGCGCTGCTCCATCGCTTCCGGCGGACCGGGCTCGGGCTCGACACCTTGCTCGATCAAGGCCGCCCGAACGGCAGGATCTGCGAGCGCGGCGGTGACCTCGCGGTTAAGCTTGGCCACGATAGTTTGTGGGGTGCCGGCCGGGACCACGTAACCCTGCCACAACGATGCTTCGTAGCCCGGGAGGCCCGATTCAGCGATGGTAGGCACATCCGGAAGCGCATTGTTGCGGGTCGCGCCCGTGACCCCGAGCGCGCGCAATTTGCCGTCGCGGATATTTCCGACCGACGGCGGAATGGTGCCGAACTGCATGTCGACGCGCCCGTCCATGAGATCGATCGCGGCTTGTCCGGTGCCACGATAGGGCACGTGGACCATCTCGATATGCGCCATGCTCGCGAACAGGGCGCCGGCGAGATGCGCGAGCGTCGCCGGCCCGGCAGAAGCGTAGGTCAAGGTGCGCGGCTTTGCCTTGGCAAGCGCGATGAGCTCGCCAACGCTGCGTGCCGGCAGGCCCGGAAAGACGTTGAGAACGAAGGGCGAGGCGCCCAGCATCGCGACGGGAGCGAAGTCTCGCAGCGGATCGTAGCCGAGGTTTGTGCTGTAGCTCGGCGCGACCGCATGGGTTGAAGCATTGGCGAGGCCCATCGTGTAGCCGTCGGGCTGTGCGCGCGCGACCGCTTCGCTGCCGAGATTGCCGCTGGCGCCTACCCGGTTTTCCACGAATACCTGCTGCTTGAGGCGCTCGCCGAGCTTCTGGGCGACGATGCGGGCGACGATATCGGAGCTCGAGCCGGGGGAAAATGGAACGATCAGCCGGATCGGCCGCTCCGGCCGCCAATCCGCCTGCGCGAAGGCTTGCGCGGGTGCAGTAAGGGCGACCGCAAAACTGATCAGCAAGCGTGCGGTGCGTCTCATTGGCCAGTTACCCCGGTCATTCCGGCGAAAGCTTGAGGACGCAGCATTTGTTGAACCCGATTGAGCCGTCCCTGCGAAAGCAGGGACCATGGGTCCCCGCCCTCTCGACGGCGCGCGGCGGTATGGGTCCCGGCGCTTCGGCCGGGACGACCAAGTGGACGATCAATCCATCTCACCATCAAGCCTTGGCGTCGGCGCCCTCCTTGGCGACGACCTCCTTGGTGGCGCCGATCCAGCCCGTATGGGTGAGATCGAAGACGATGCCGAGCGGATCCTTGTACTTGGCCTCGTAGTAGGAATTGGGCGAGGTCGGGCGGCCGGTGAGATAGCTGCCGCCCGCGTCCAGCACCTTCTTCTCGGCCTCGGCGAGATCATCGACCCACATGCCGAAGTGATAGAGGCCGATCCGCTCCTTTTCATCCTCCTTCACCAGGAGGGCCACATTCATCGTGCCGTCCGACATGTAGATGCCGCGGCGACCGTGCCCCACGCGTTTCATATCGAAGGCGCGCTCAAAGAACTGGGCGGCGGTTTCCGCATCCGGAACGATGAGGGCAATATGTCGAAGCCGAGTGGCCATGAACAAGCTCCTGCTGATCGAGTGTCCCGAGCGACCATAACAGGGCGCCCGCGAGGTTCAAGCTGCAGCGCTTTGCCGGGGCCGGCGTCCGGCCTGCAAAAAGCTGACCCGGCATGCAGAGAGCGAATGTCGCTTCGCCCGCGCGGCATGCGATAACCCCGGTGCGGCGGGACCCCGGCGCCCTCCCCTCATTCACCTCCTTGCGAAGAAGGCTTTAGACCGCAGTGACCGCAGCGACCAGCAGCGAGCTTGCCGCAACCGGGACCGCGCGCCCTCGCGAGCATATTCCGCTCGGCATCCTGCACATGGTGGGCGCCACGATCGTGTTCTCGGCCTCGAGCGCGTGCTCGAAATGGCTGGTGGCGACCTATCCGCCGGGTGAGGTTCTGTTCACCCGCTCGGTCGTCTCGCTCATCGCTTTGGCGCTGTTCATACTGCCGGCGACCGGGCTCGCGGTTTTCCGCACCAACCGCCTGCGCCACCATGTGATGCGCTCGTTCTCGCAATTTGTTTCCCAGTCGTGCCTCATCATCGCGTTCAGCCTGATGCCGCTCGCCGGCGCCATCGCCATCAACTTCTCAGCGCCCTTGTTCGCGACCCTCGCCTCGATCCTGCTGCTCAAGGAGAAAGTGGGGATCGTGCGCTGGACCGCTCTTGTGGTCGGCTTCTGCGGCGTTCTGATCGTGTCCAATCCGGGTGCCGGAGCCTTTCAGGTCGGAGCGCTGTTTGCGCTCACCAATGCGGTTCTCTACGGCACCGTGACGGCGGCCGTGCGCGGCATGACCGCAACCGAGTCGGCCGCAACGCTGACGCTCTATCAGCTCGTTCTGATCACCGGCTTCTTCGGGCTCATCGCTCCGATCGGCTTCATCATGCCGACCTCGAACCATTGGGGCCTGATCGTCTTCAACGGCGTCGCCAACGCGGTCGGGCAATATTGGTGGACCAAGGCGCTGCACCTGGGTCCGGCGTCGGCGGTGTCGCCGTTCTTCTATCTTTCGATCGTCTGGGCGGCCGTGATCGGCTATCTGGTTTGGGGCGATGTGCCGACGCTGGGCCTCATCGGCGGCTCGGCCATCGTGGTTGCGTCCGGATTGTTCCTGCTCTGGCGGGAGGCCAGGAAGTAGGAGGCGTTGCGCGGCCCGGCTCCCTCCATTCGGTCGTCCCGGCCGAGCGCAGCGAAGCGCCGGGACCCATACGACTACGCGCCCTCGATAGCGCACCGACTATGGGTTCCTGCTTGCGCAGGAACGACGCCCAGAGCAATGCTTCCTCACGCCACCTTGCGCGTCTGCGCCAAGCCCTCGAGATGCGCCAGCACCTCCTCGATATGCATGACGTCGGCGTATTTGTGATGCAGATCGAACAGGTTGACCTTGTGGTTGAGCATTGCCCGGTCGTAAGTGCATTCCTCGACCAGCGTGTTATGGAAGCCGTTCGAATAGGCATCGACCGTGGAGGCGCGCACGCAGCCGGAGGTGCTCTCTCCGCAAATGATCAGGCTGTTGATCCGCATCTGCTGCAGATGGGCGACGAGCGGCGTGCCATAGAAGCATGACGCGCGCTCCTTGTAGATGACGAGCTCGCCCGGCTCCGGCGCAAGCTCCGCCTTGATGTCGTAGATGTCGTTTGCCTGCCCGCCGACGTTGCGGAACGTCGAATGCACCCCGCCGGTATCGACGTGGCGGGTGGTGTAGATGATCGGCACGCCGGCCCGGCGCGCGGCGGCGAACAGGCTTTGCGTCGGCGGCAGCGCCCGCCAGGCATTCTCCCCGCAGGAACCGGAGAATTCGCGGTCCACTTCCTTCACGGGCCGGTTACCGCCGAGATAGGCCTTGTTGTAGAGATCGATCGCCAGCACGGCCGGGTTGTCGCCCACATAGGTCTTGCGCCGGTAGGCCTGGTAGATTTGCATCGTTTCCGGGTCGATGACGTCTTTCCAGCAGTGATCTTCGAAATCGCGGGGCATCGGGCGCTCCTGCTAGGGATGGTGGGCGAAGGCTTGGTGGGAACTTGATCCAGGGTTGGTGGGAACCTAATCCCCCCGAACCGATTTCGCAAATGCGCGCGCCGCTCTATGCTCGCCCCATGCGCGGTCGGATTGCCACGATCCTGGGGTTTGTGCTGTTCCTGCTCGGGCTTGCTCCCGCGCGGGCCGACGAGGTCGCCGACTTCTATCGCGGGAAGGAATTGCGTCTCATCATCGGCGCATCCGTCGGGGGCGGCTATGATGTCTATGCGCGTGCGATCGCCAAGCATCTTTCCGAGCATATTCCGGGCAATCCCATCATCGTGCCGCAGGACATGCCGGCCGGCGGCGGAATCGCGGCCGCCAATAGCATCTACAATGTGGCAAGCCGTGACGGCACGGTGATCGGTGCGATCCAGAACACGGTCCCGTTCGAGCCCTTCTTCAACAATCGCCAGGCGCAGTTCGATGCCGAGCGATTCGGCTGGCTGGGCACGCCGGAGAGCGAGGTCGCCCTCTATCTGGTTTGGCACACGTCGAAGATTCAGTCTCTCAAAGACGCGCAAACACGGGAAATGATCGCCGGCGGCGCCGGAGCAGCCTCCACGCCCGTGTTCTACGGCCGCATCTTCAATCAAATCCTGGGGCTCAAAGCGCGCTTCGTGAACGGCTATCCGGGCCAGAACGAGATCCTGCTCGCCATGGAGAATGGCGAGGTCGAGGCCATGACGTCGCCGTTCTGGTCGAGCCTGCAAACCGCGCGCCCGGAATGGATCCCAAAGCATCTGGTGCGGGTCCTATTCCAATACGGCGAGAAGCCGCTTGCCGAGCTGCCTGGCGTGCCGTTCGCGCTCGATCTCATCACCAATGAGGCCGACAAGACCCTGCTGCGCGCCGCCTCCGCTCCGCTCGTGCTCGGGCGGCCTTTCGCCGCCCCGCCCGATGTGCCGCCCGAGCGCCTCGCGGCGCTGCGCAGCGCCATGATGGCGACCTTCCGCGATCCGGCCTTCCTGGCCGATTGCGTGGCGCAGCGGCTGGACTGCAGCGCGCCCAAGAGCGGCGAAGAGCTCGCCAGCCTCATTCGCGCCGCCTACGCGATCCCGCCCGACATCCGACGGCGACTGATCGAGATTTATCAGCAGGGTCAGGGGGGCCAGCCTTAGAACGGTCGAGGCGTTCTTATTATAATATTTCATGGATCCGACCGGCCTCGAGCACGCGTCAAATGACGACCGTGGTTCAACGGCACGGACGAGCCGTCCTGCCGGCCCACGCCGCACGCTTCAGCTTGGAGACCCTTTCGCCACCCGGCCTTCACGGTCATCCGGACTGCGAGCCTCGCCGCCAATATCGGCACCTGGATGTACACGGCCGCGTCGAGCTGGCTGATGACGAGCCTCAATCCGCATCCGTTGATCGTCTCGCTCGTGCAGGTCGCCTCAAGCCTGCCTATCTTCCCGCGACGGTGCCTATCGCTGGGGCGAGTTCGAGGATGCGGCCGACCCCGCACGCTTCGTCGAGATGTTTTTGGTGGATAGTTGGCTCGAGCATCTGCGCCAGCACGAACGGGTCACTAATGCGGACAGGGCGATGCAGACCCGGGTGCAGCGTTTCCCAGTGGCGGGTATGCCGAAGGTCCCGCACATGTTCGCAGCCGAAAGGCCGTGAACGCGCGCTCCGGCGCTGTGATCGCGATTCCGAATTGTTAATCGAATCCTTTGGTCGTCTTAACCGGAATTTTGCCTCACCTTACGAACAGAGTTCCGATGTTGCGAGCGGCATGCGAAGGCTCGCAGGCTCGTCAAAATGGGAGGCCCGGATATGTCGTTCGATCATTGGCACAACCTGACTGGCGATGCGTCATCCAGTGCCGGTAACAGCTCCTCGTTCGGCTCCGTGATGTCGGAGGAATATCTCCTCAAAGATTCCGGGCAAGCATCCCCGGTCTCCGGAGCGACGGCGCAATCGCCGGCATCGGGCGTCACCACCGTCGCATCCACGGGGTCGCTGCCCGCGCAGACACTCGTTGGATCGGCGAACGGGCTGCAGTTCGATCTTACCTGGGATGCTTCAGTCGTCGACGCGCCGCGCGGCTTCATCCAAGCGGTCGTCGACGCCGCAAAGCTTTATTCCACGCTCTATTCGAACAAAGCGGTGATCAACATCGACGTCGGTTATGGCGAGATCGGCGGCACCACTTTGCCTGCCTATGCGCTGGGAGCGAGCGACCCCTTTGGCTATTTGACCGACTACTCGATCGTCACCAGCGTGCTGTCGGGTGATGGATTTAACTTTTCCGCCGCCAACGAGCCAACCGCAAGCCAGTTCTTCATCACCAGCGCGGAAGCCAAGGCTATGGGCCTGGTCGACTCGGCCGCAGGGCTGGACGGCTTCATGGGTTTCAGCGACCTGACCGGCACGGGCTTCTCCTGGAACACGGCGGGTAGCGCCAACGGATTGAACGGCGGCACCAAAGCCAATCAATTCGATCTGCAGGCGGTCGCGGAGCACGAGATCAGCGAGGTGATGGGCCGCCTCGGTATTGAAGGCCTGCCCGTCAATGGAACACCGACTTATTCGCCGCTCGACCTCTTCAACTATCAGAGCCCCGGCATGCTGGCGCTTTCGCCGAACGGCGGCTATTTCTCCCCCCTCAACGGATTCATCAATCTCGGAAATTTCAACAATGCGGCCGCCAATGGTGGAGATATCGCCGACTGGGCTTCGAACGCCTCGATCGCGCAATCCGGCACGCTGGGGCTACCCCGCGGATCCTATGATGCATATGACGCCTTCACGTTCCCTGGCGTCAACGGGCACGTCTCGCTGAGCGACATCGTGGAAAGTGAAGCGCTGGGCTATACCCTCAGGGGCGGCATGAACCTCGCCCTCTTGGGAAATTACGCCGCAAGCTTCGCAGCGCCGAGCTTTCACGGCGACAGCACGGGCTCATCCGCGGTGCAAGCGGCGGTCGAGCAGACCCTGGCCTCCCATCACGTCTGACGATGCGGGCACGATATGCGAGGAGCTGGCTCAAGCGGCGAGATCTAGCACATCGACCTCAAGTGAATAATTCGAGCAACGTGATGACATCCTCCGTTTGCCGGCTGCATTAGCCGCGTGAAGGCTTTGGCGGGTCCGTAGTTCCCGCCGCGAGGCGCTCAAGCGATGATCTGAAACGGCGCTCTGAAAGGATGGAGGCAACATCCGTTGGGCCGGCCCCAGGGACGGCCTTTTTATATTTCTGCATGAGCGAATGTCGATCAAGCAGCTTGCCGGGGAGCTCTTGCGCCGTGCGCGGGTGAGAGCCCGAGGGCCCGGAACTCCGGCCCGCGCTCGACGTTGGCCACAAAGTGGAGTGAAGGAGCACGCATCATGACGATCAATGACCCGCGGGGTCCGGGACCGCGACCGGGATATCGTGGCGGGGGCTGGCTTGCGGGCCTCGTTATCCTGATCATCATCATTGTTCTCGCGGCGTGGGGCTGGGGTGGCTGGTGGAGTGGCAACGGCCCGAACAATGCGGCGAACAACCCTGCGCCGCACACAACCAGCAGCAGCGCCACCAATTCCACCAACAATGCGTCCGGCAGCGGCAACGCGCAGCAACCGTCAACGAGCGGCCAGGCACCCAGCAACGGCAATAACGGCAACAATGGGTCCGGCAACACGGGCGCGAAACCGTAGACGGCGGCGCACGAGCCTGCGAAGCCGCGCACCCTCGCGCGGCTGTGCTAGCGCTCGTTCCGATCGAAAGGAGTCACTCCAGTCGTCACCCGCGGGCTTGACCCGTGGGTCCATCTTTTTCGTAAGGAGATGGGTTGCCGGATCAAGCCCGGCAATGACGCTGATGAGGATCAACTCGACCGGGAACCGCTTTAGCAGCTCAGCCGGTCTGGTTTTCCGGGGTGGGCAAACCACGGAGCCGTCATGCGCCGCGAGCCTTGAGCCGCGCCTTCTTCTGATCCGAGATCAGCGTGTCGAGCCCGAACAGCTTGCGCGCATTCTCGCCCAGGATGTTGCGCTTAGCCTGCTGGCTCAAGAACGGCAGATCGTAGATGGTCGAGGGCAGGTCCATATCCCAGTGCGGATAGTCGGAGGCGTACAGCAGCTGGGTCTCCGCGTTGATCATCTTGAAAGTCTCCTGCAGCATCGAGAGGTTTCCCACCATCTCCATCGGCTGCGAGGTGTAATACATCTCGCGCATGTAATCGCTCGGCTTGCGTTTGAGGGTGGGCGCCTCGGAGGAACGCATCATGTATTCATTGTCGAGGCGCTGCATCACGAACGGAATCCAAGCCAGGCCGCTCTCGATCCAGATCGTCTTCAATCCCGGAAAGCGTTCCGGAATGCCGTTCACGACCCAGTTCGTCATGTGCAGGATATTGAACCAGGAGAAGCCGAGCGCGTGAATCGCGATGAACTTGTTGGAGATGTGCATGCTCTGATCGCCCCAGTTCGTCGCCGAGTGGAAGCCGATCGGCAGCCCGCGCTCCTCCAGCGCCGCATAGAGCTTCATGTAGCAGTTATCGTAAAGCGGCTTGTAGCGTACCGTCGTAATCAGAAAACCGATAACTCCTTTGCGGCCGCTGAATTCCTCAACCATCTTCAACGCCGCGTTGGGATCGTTCATCGGCAGATAGAGCATGGAGACCATGCGCGGCTCTTCTGCGAGAATCTTTTCGGTGAGCCAGCGATTGTAGGCGCGGGCGTATTGCACCTCGGCCTCGACCACCGGATTTAGGCCGAGCCCCAGCATCGGCGTCGGGAACACGCAAGCGACGTCGACACCGATCGCATCCATCCATTTGCGGGTGAGCCCGATATCCCGATGCGGCGCGCCCGGCGCCTGCTCCGTGGCGCGATGCTGGTAGCGTGTAATGCGCCCGGCCATCTCTTGATAGCCGCCGGTCGAGCGCGGCTGCATCGTGGCGCCCTTGGAATACTTGAATTGATCGCGCATGACCGGATCTTCGATGTACTCGAAAATCTCCTTGTAGGAGCCGGTCTCGTAATGGTGGGAATCCACATCGATGATCATGAAATCTTCGTAGCGGCGATCCTCGGCCTGCTGCTGCGCATGCGCGAGCAGCGTGCGGGTGTCGAATTTCTCCTGTTTGGGATCGCGGACGAGTGGGGTCATCACGTTCATTGTCGTTGTCCTTTCGGATCGCGGCTGCTTGCCGTCACTGCGCGTCGATGCGCTGATGCGGCGCGATGCAGTTCCCGCTCATGGCTTGCCACATGCTCAGCTCGAACAGCTGCACGTTCACCGCATGCAGCAGATCGCTGACGGTGATCATCGTCTCCGTGACGGTGACACCGCCGCCGTCAGGGGGCAACGGGGTGCGCATGCCGTTCTCGGCCTTGGCGGCGTAAAGCCGCAGGAGGCTCGCAGTCAGCGTGCGCAGCTCCGCATCGGGAATACGATCGGGATCATCGACGCCGGCGGCAAGAAGCTCGGCGGCGCGCGCGAGGGCCTGAGCCGAACGTTCGACAAGCTCAGATGAGGACATATCAGATGACGACATAGACGCCTCCTTCTCGCTCGACCACCTCGTGGCGCTTCAGCCGCAGGCTTGGATCGGGCGCGCATTCGCCGGTGAGCAACTTGTACTCCCAGCCATGCCACGGGCAGACGATGTGCGGCTCCTTCTCGTCGTAGGTCTGGCCAAGGAACGTCCTGTCTGGCCCGTAGAGGTCGACAACCTTGCTCCGCACAATGCCCTCGCAGGCCGGACCTCCCTGGTGCACGCAGTGGTTCCGGTAGGCATAATAGGCGCCCGCATATCGATAGATGCCGACCTCGATCTTACCTTGGCGGACGATGCGGACATCGCCATCCTTCATCTCGATGTCCTTGCATACGAAAACCTGCGCCATCCTTCCGGGCTCCCTCTTGTTGGGTTCTTACCGCGACCAATCAGCCGCATTTCCGCGCGTGGCGCAAGACTCCCGGAAAAACATCAAGAACCGCGGCGTTGCGCAGGTCCTCGCCGGAGGCGGCCGGGTCCAACCGCGCGCTGACCTGTAGGCGGAAAGGCCGCTCCACGGCCCCGCTGTGGGCACCAAAACATCACAACCGCAGCGCTGCTTCCGGCGGCGTGAAGGGAAGCTTGAGCGCGTCGGCGACCGCCCGGTGGGTGATCGCCCCCTCGTGCACGTTGAGGCCGTGGCGCAGATGCACGTCCTGGCCGAGCGCGCGACGATAGCCCTTGTCGGCGAGTGCCAGCACGAACGGCAGCGTCACGTTGTTGAGCGCAAACGTCGAGGTGCGCGATACCGCGCCCGGCATGTTGGTCACGCAATAATGCACTACTTCGTCGACCACGTAGGTCGGCGCCGAGTGGCTGGTGGGCCGCGAGGTCTCGGCGCAACCGCCCTGATCGATGGCAATGTCGACAATGACAGAGCCCGGCTTCATCGCCTTGACGGTCTCGGCGGTGATGAGCTTCGGCGCGGCCGCGCCGGGGATCAGCACCGAGCCGATGACGAGGTCGGCGCGCCGACACAGCGTCTCGATGGCATCGCGGGTCGAGAACACGGTGCGCACTCGCGCGCCGAACTCGCGCGCGATCCTCCTCAGCGCCTCCGGATTGCGGTCGATGACCGTCACGGTCGCTCCCATGCCGACAGCGATTAACGTTGCATGGCTGCCGGCAACCCCGCCGCCGATTACCACCACATCGCCCGGCGGAACACCCGGAACGCCAGCGAGCAGCACGCCGCGCCCGCCGTTCTCTTTTTCGAGACAGCGCGCCCCGACATGCGGCGCCATGCGGCCGGCCACCTCCGACATCGGCGTCAACAGCGGCAGCGTGCCATCCGGGCTCGTCACCGTCTCATAGGCGATCGCGATCACCCCGGAGGCCAGAAGATCGGCGGTCTGCGCCGGATCCGGCGCAAGGTGCAGATAGGTGAACAGGACCTGCCCGCGCTTGAGCTTCTTGCGCTCGACCGCCAGCGGCTCCTTCACCTTCACGATCAGCTCGGCGCGGTCAAAAACCTGATGCGCATCAGCCACGATTTCGGCGCCCGCGGCCTCATAGTCGGCGTCGGCGAGACCGGCGCCCAGGCCCGCATTCTGCTCGACGATGACCTTGTGGCCATTGTGAACGAGCTCGCGGACGGTCGAGGGTACCAGGCCGACCCGGTATTCGCTGTCCTTGATTTCCTTCGGCACGCCGACCAGCATGGTGGTGTCCTCGATAATCCGCTCAATGGCGGCGCCGAACATTATTCAAATCGGAGGAGAATTGCGATGTGCGATCACGACGCTGCGGAAGCTTCACGCCGGGCGTTTCTCAAGGCCGGCGCCGGTCTTGCCGCCGGCGCGGTCACCCTCCCGGGCGGCGCATTCGCGCAAGATCAGCAGAACGCGATCGTGCGGGTAGCACCGGATGCCGAGCTTGCCCGCCTCTTGGGTGCGCGCCGCATCCTCATCCGGGGCGGCGTCGTGCTCTCGCTCGACCGGCAGGTCGGCGACTTTGCCCGCGCCGATCTGTTGCTCGAGGACGGCAAGATCAAGGAGATCAAGCCCGATATCGCGCTCGCGGACGCCAACGCCGCGATGATCGATGCCACCAACCGGATCGTCATCCCGGGCTTTGTCGACACCCACAGCCACTCCTACCAGGGCCTGTTGCGCAACATCCTGACCAACGGGGTACTCAATCCGGACTACAATCGCGACATCCAGTCGACGCTGACGCCGGCCTATTTGGCCTCCGACGCCTATATGGGAGTGCTCGTGACTGCGTTCGGCCTCCTCGACATGGGCACCACAACAATCGTCGACATTTCCCAGGTCTCGCACACGCCGCAGCACTCCGATGCCTGCATCCAGGCGCTCAAGGATGCGGGTATCCGCGCGGTCTACGCCTATTACCGCGGCGCCGGACCGGCCACCCAATATCCGCAGGACATTACCCGCCTGCAGCGGACCTATTTCAGCACCAAGGACCAGCTGCTCACGCTCGCGCTCGGCACCAGCATCGATGCCAAGCTCTATGGGCTCGCCCGCGAGGTCGGCGTCCCGGCGGTGCTGCACATCAACAATCTCAGCGCACAGATTCTCGAGCTCGGCCGCGCCGGCCTGCTGCGCCCGGGCGATGAATATATCCACTGCACGCATTTGAGCGACGATGCCTGGCGGCTCATCCGCGACAGTGGCGGCCGCATTTCCCTCTCGACCGAGATCGAGATGGCGATGGGCCAAGGCCTGCCGGCGATCCAGCAGGCGCTCGATCACGGAGTGCGGCCGAGCCTCTCCTCCGACCACGGCGCGACAGTGGCGCAGGATTTCTTCAGCGTGATGCGCGCGACCTTCACGCTGCAGCACCTGCAGCTGTTCCAGCGGGCGTTCGCTGGCGAGCAGAACCTGCCGCCGCGCCTGTCGCCGCGCGACATGCTCGAGTTCGCCACCATCGAAGGTGCGCGCTGCGCCAATCTCGACGCAAAGATCGGATCGCTTACGCCCGGCAAGGACGCCGACATCGTGCTGCTCGCGGCCGATCGCATCAGCGTGTGGCCGCTCAACAACGCACCCGGCGCGGTGGTGAACCTGATGAATCCAAGCAACGTCGAGACCGTCCTGGTGGCCGGCAAGGTGAAGAAGTGGCGCGGCAACCTGGTTGGGCTCGACGTACCGCACTTGCTGCGCCTGGTCGGCGAGGCGCGCGACCGCGTCCTGGCTCGCGCTGGCTTCCGGATGAATTTGCTGGGCTAGGCGAGAGTTAATGCGGGACGACCGGCGGCATATAGGTGAGCGTGCCGGCCAAGATCCAGAGCAGGAACAACACCAAAGGCGCGTGCACCACGAGCTGCAGGAAGGTGAAGCCGACGAGGTCGCGCGCCTTCAGGCCCAGCACGCCCAGCATCGGCAGCATCCAGAACGGATTGATCAGGTTCGGCAGCGCCTCGGCGGTGTTGTAGATCTGCACCGCCCAGCCCAGATGCACCTTGAGATCATTGGCGGCCTGCATCACGTAAGGCGCTTCGAGGAGCCACTTGCCGCCGCCTGACGGCACGAAGAAGCCGAGCACCGCCGAATAGATTCCCATCACGATCGGGAACGTGCCGGTCGAAGAAAGGCTGACGAAGGCGTGCGACAGCTGGTCGGCGACCGAGTGCCCGCCGAATCCCTTCGCGGCTGTCATCATCGTGGCAATGCCGCCATAGAGCGGGAACTGGATCAGCACGCCGGTGGTGGCCGGCACGGCCTGGGCGACCGCATTGAGGAAGCTGCGCGGCCGCCAGTGCAGCAAAGCCCCGAGCGTCAGGAACAAAAGATTGTAGGTGTTGAGGTTCGATATCGCGATGATCGGGTCCTTGCTGGCGAATTCCTGCACCAGGAATCCGCCCGCAAGCGCAACGATCACCAGCGTAAGCAGCGGACTATATTCGAGCCACTCGCCGGGTCGCTGGCGCGGCGCCAGCGCGGCATGCGCGGCTTCGAGGTCCTCCCCGATCATTTGCGCGGTCACCGCTTGTGCAGCCGATGGCGCCGATAACAGAGAGATGGCGATCGAGACCACGAACAGGACCGCGGCGATCGTGAGCGATTGCCAAAGAAAGATCGTCTCCGCGAACGGAAGTACGCCGGTGATGTCGAGGAGCGCCTTCGGCAGGCTCCCCTGATTCGCCTGCAATTGCGCGGCCGAGGAGCTCAGGCCCAGCGCCCAGGTTGCGCCGAGGCCGAGGCAGCCGGCGGCACCGGCGGCACGATAATCCATCCCGAGCTCGTTTCGCCGAGCCAGAGCGCGCACGAACAGGCCCGAGAAGATGAGGCTGAGGCCCCAGTTGAGGAGCGAGGTGAGCATGCTCGCGGCCGCAACCAGGCCGATGGCAGTGCGTCCGCTGCGCGGCGCGGCCGCCAGGGCGTCGATCAATCGCGCAACCGGCGGCGAGGTCGCCACCACATAGCCGGAGATGATCACCATCGCCATCTGCATGGTGAAGGTGATGAGACTCCAGAAGCCGTCGCCGAAGGACGTGGCGACACTGATCGGAGAAGCTCCATTGAGCATGGCGGCGGCGGCCACCACCGCAACCGCGAGCGCCACGAACACGTAGGCATCAGGGAACCAACGTTCCGCCCAGTTGGTGAAGGCCAGCCCCAAGCGCGCCAACAGCGCTTCGCCGGGAGGCTCGGAGCCTGCATGATTCGCGTGGCTGGTGCGGCGCGGCAGCGTGTGGTCCATGCCCGTCATGGTGTCCCTCTCCCCGGTTCCGGATCATGCTTCGCACGCGCCTGTTCCCAGGCGTCGTCGGCTGATCTTCGTATGGTCTCAGGCTAGCACACACGAGAAGCAAAAACGCCCGGTCGGATTTGTTCCGGCCGGGCGGTCATGATCAACGGATCGTGCTGATGGAGGCAAGCTCACATGCCGAACAGGCCGAGCCCTCCGAGCTTGATATTGAGCCGCGCGGTAACTTGGCTGGCGGTGAGATTGACCGTGCTGCTGACCGTCTGCGCCGGCAGGCCCGACGGCGTGAAAGCGCCGAGATTGTAGGTCTCCCTGCCGAGGTCGATATAGCGATACTCGGCTCCGATGAAGATGTTGTTGGTGACTGCAAATTCAACGCCGGCGCCCACATTGAAGCCGAAGTGCAGCTTGTTGGTATCGGTGAAGCTCTGCGCCGGCGAGCCGCCTGCCCCGCGCGAAACGTAGCTCGAGGTGACGTCGAACATGCCGGTCTCGAGACCACCCGCCGCATAGACCATGGCCCGCTCCCAGGCGAGCCCGACCTTGGCGCGGGTGGCGCCGAGATAATCGGTCTTCACCTGGATGGAATCGCCGGGAAGGAACAGCCCAGCCGGAGTGCCGAACGCGTCGGTCTGCTTGAGGCCGGTGAACTGATAGTCCTGCTCGAGGCCCAGCACCCACATGCCGATCTGCCAATTGTAGCCGGCCTGGAAGCCGCCGATCAGGCTCGAATTGTTGATGCTGGCGGATCCCGGCAGGCCGACTGCTCCGGTCAGATTGTCGGTGGTGGCCGGGTTCACGTCGAAGGTGCCCCAGATGCCGCCGAGATTGGCCCCCACATAGGCCCCGGTCCAGGAGAACGGCGCCGTATAGCTTGGCGCGTAGCTCGGCGGCGCCTTGTATGGCACGCCCATGTCGGCGGCCAAAGCCCGCCCGCTGATGGCGGCCAACATTGCGGCCAGCATCGCCGTCAGCATCACGGCCAGAACGAAGCTCCCCAAAACCTTACGCATCGCAACCCTCCACATCCGCATGCGGAAATCGTCGCGTCCAATTAGAGCAATCCCCGCCTCGTTCGATAGTGCAAATAAGCAACAATTGAAATAAAAACGACACTAAATACTTATACTATTCGTTAACCACGAGCTTTAATGTTGTTTAACGGAACGTCAATATTTAGAGCATCAGAGAATAGATTCAGATTTCGTAAAACATATCCACGGGCTTGGCCGCCGCGCGCTTTGGTGCGATGTCATGTCGGTCCTTGCGAGTTTCTCCCTCCCCCGACCGGAGATGACGAATGGCGCAAAGCCCGCGCGAGCGCGGCCGGCATGGCAGGCCGATCGTGATCGACTTCCACGCGCATTTCATGACCGGCGAGGTGTTCGAGGCGACCTACAAGCTCTCGGTGATCGGGCGCCTGCGCGCGCAATCCGGTCAAGCGGTGCGGCCGTTCCCGCAGGCGCAGGTCGACCGCATGACCGATCCCAGGCTCCGCCTCGCCGCCATGGACGAGATGGGCGTCGACATCCAGGTGATCAGCCCCAACATTCTGCACCAATGCACCTATGGGCTCGAACCCCACGACGCACTGCGGCTCGAGAAGCTCAACAACGATCATGCGGCCGAGCTCGTGGCACAGCACCCGGACAGGCTCGTCGGCATCGGCTCGGTGCCGCTGCAAAATGTCGAGATGGCGATCCACGAGATGGAGCGCGCGGTCCTCGACCTCAAGCTCAAGGGCATCACCGTCGCCTCGCGCGTCAACGAGACAGATCTCGGCGACAAGACGCTGCATCCGTTTTGGAGCCGCGCCGAGGCGCTGGGCGTACCGATCTTCGTGCATCCGGCCGGCAATGCCGATCCGCGCCTGCAGAAGCACAGCCTTTTGATCTCGCTCGGGCAGCCGCTCGAGGAGGCCTTCGCGCAAACCTCGCTCGTCTACGACGGCGTGATGGATCAATTCCCGCGCCTCAAGATCGCCTTCGCGCATGGCGGCGGCTTCATTCCGTACTACGCAGGCCGCTTCGATTGGATCTATCGCCGCGGCTCGACCCCGCAGATGAAAGCCGATTTCAGCACTTATCTGCGCTCCTTCTGCTACGACACCGTGCTGTTCAACGCCGATGTGCTGGAGCAGCTCGCGACCAAAGTGGACACCAGCCACATCATGCTGGGCTCGGATTTTCCCTTCGGCGAGACAAAGCCGGTCGAGTTCGTGCAGAGTGCGGCGAAGATTCCGCAGGAGCTGCGCGACGCCATCCTCGGCGCCAATGCGGCACGGTTTTTGGGGTTGAGTATTTGAGGGTTCTCGGGCGGCGGTCAGCGTATTTGATTGATCAGAAATCCGCAGCTTTCGCCTGGGGCATCGGGTACTCTTTTTGATTGCTGAAGTATTTCTCGAAAGCCTGGTTGTTCTCGGCACAGATCGATTCTTCTTGCCGGCGATCGACCCGCTGCCAGCGCACCGCGCCCCACCAGGGCTGATTGAACGTGCCGGGATCGTCGACCGTAACTGTCGCTTCCAATCCTTTGCCGCCATCGACAAGCCTAAAGCGCTCCACGACGTGCATGTCCTTGGTGTGCGGTGTGCGCCAATTGTCCACGAAGTCGAATTCTTGCTTATCGAGAAAGCCGACGGTGTCCACGATGAGTTCGCCGTTCTCGTAATGGCCGACCGATTCCCCGAACCAGGACGGCTTGCGGTCGACTGAATGCGGCACGTCCAGAAAAATGCGGCGCACCTCCTGCTGGCGCTGCCAGATCATCCAAACCTCTTTCGGCGTTTGGACGAAAAAGTAGGGCTCCGCCGGGAAAAGCAACTGACCCGGCGTGCCACCAGGCCAGCAACGGGCTTGGGCGGTGAAAGCCCGGTGGCCATCGAGGACATCTTGATTGTACTTGCGCATCAGCTCCTGCGCCCAAGGCTTCAGATTCGCGTTCTCGGCGTCCGACATGCGCTCCATCACGCCCCGCTGATTACCCGGTTTCTGTGGGTAGGCCGGGTCGAATGATATCGGCGCGACCTTCCCCGGGACGGGGCGGTAATCGATGCCGCCTTGCAAGAGCCAGCCAAAATCAGCTGATGCGAGCTTAGGGACGTCGCTGGTGTCCGCCGCCAGCGCACTGGTGGCACTGCGGGCCGCCAGGAAGGCGACGAGGGCTGCACTCCGGAGCCAAGACCTTTTGAGCATTGGAAATCTCGTTCCAGTGGCGCGAATGAGACGGTTCCATCATCCTGCGCCAAGCTGGCGGCGGGAGCCCAGCCGCCAAACCGGACATCCCCTTGGCGCCGTCACTCACTGACCGGCGTTGCCGTTCCCGCTGATAGCTTCCGCTATCGCGATGGCGAAGGTCTGGCAGAAATTGGTCGTTTCCAAATAATAGTTCTGTTGGTTCTGGATGATCACGGAGCAGCGGCCCACCATCTCCTGCTTCTGGTCGGCGCTCAGCGTTTTCGCCCAAGCGGAGACCCGCGCCAGATCAACGCCGACATTGTAGGTGTTGATCGAGCCGAAGGGGTGGACGGGATTGACGTTCTTCGCTGTGAAGCTACTGGCCGCACTGGCGCCGGTATTAGCATTGCGGTTCGCGGTCTGGGCGGCCGCGGGACCGGCGAGGAGGACGGCAAGGCCGCCGGCGGCAATCGAGGCGAGGATGATGTTCTTCATCTCTTGGTAATCTCCCTGGTGCGCAGGTATGAAGGACGGTTGCGAGCGCATGAGGGCGCTTCTCTCCTTTAGGACATCGGGAATCAGATGACCGGCTTCCCTGCTTGGATTTGGTCCCACAACGTCCAGACATATAGTTCATGACCGCCTGCATCGCAGACGCGCACAGCTTCGGGCCATTCCCAAACATCTGGATCATTGCGTCGAAGGGCGAGTGCCGTTTGAGCCCAGAGCTCGAATTCCTGCCGGTCAACGAAATCAGCCAATCGTCGGCGCTCCAACAAGCGCCCGACGCCGCCCCCAATTGCCATTTTGTAGAATTCAACCGCGACCATTTGGCTCACCGCTTTCCACCAAGCATATAGGAGCGAGAAACTGAAAGCCCCGTCAAGGGCCGCCACGTTCAAACGATCCGCAGCCCGTTGATACGGGGATCGTCCGCCTTCAGCTTCACCGCGTCACGCCTCCTGGTTCCCGGACCCGTCACTTCGTGGATGGCAATCACCTCGTCCCCTGCCACGACGCCGAGATCCACCTCCCGGTCCGGGAAGACAGCGATCATCCTTCGTCCGATCTGCACAAATATCGTGTAGGCCGTTCCCGCGGCATGACCGGCCAAGCTGCGGATTTCCGAGTGGTAGGGCTCCGCCCGCCACGCATTGGGAACACCGGGATCGACGTGAACAACTATTTCCTTGCCATCCGGCTTGAAGGCGACGACCAGTTTGCTGCGGGCCGGCAGCCAATGTTCGCCGAGAGCGGGCCACAGCAGATATCCGCACAAAAACCTGCGGCACTCATTCGGCCGGTCAGAATAGATCGCGCAACCGCGCCCCTTGACGCAGTGCGGACACCACTGGCCGTTCGGTTTGCGCAGCTCTTCTACGGTCATCACCTTGCAGCAGAGCGTGCAAGTACCGCAGCGCCTCCCCTCTATGACGGCTGGCGTCATTTCCATCCACTCTCCGCGGGAAAAGGCCGCGTCTGTCTTGGCGCCCGGCGCCATCAAGCCCGGCGATTACGTCGGCGTCGCCAGGGCTGAGCGGCTGCAAGCATCAGTGTGCTCCAGCCGGCTTGATGGCGCTATATTGAACATAGCAACCTGTCCCGTAGAGCACAGTGTACTTTACATTAGTTTTGTTCTTCTGATCCTGCCAAGTCTCGATGCTATATAGCATGTCGGCCGCGCCGCCGCCTTGTGGCGGGCCATACTCGGCGTTTACGCTCAGCTGAAGATCGTGACATCCTCCTTGATGCATCTTCGCATCCGCGCCCATGTCCATATCCATGCTCGCGGATTTATCGTTCAAGACAAGTGTTACGGATGAAAGCCTGTCGGCCGCGTCGAACCCAAACTGGGCCTCAAAGGAAAACTTCCCGCTTTGATATGGGGCGACCAGTTTGGTCACATTGCCATCGCTATCCGGGCGGAGATCGGAAGCTTCCGTCGCCAGGTTCTTCGACGCGCTGACCACCTGCTGAGGGGTCATGCCCCATTTTGTGTATTCCCAGTCCGCTTTCTTCCAGTCCGCTTTCGTGGTGTATTCCCAGGCCGCTTTCGCTGCGCTTGAGCAGATAAAAAACGCTTCATCAAATGTCGACTTCAAATCTGCATTGAGCGCCGAAGGCGCGCAGCAGGAGACCGCAACCACAATTCCGAGAAGCTTCATCTTCATGTGGCGGTCCTCAAGGGAACGCGAGGCTCGACAAAAAGCTCATTGCCGAACCTCAGGCAACCCCAGCTCCCATGTAGGGGCAATGATTTGTGCCTTGCTGGTCAGGGAACCCCGCGGAAATAAGCTGCGCCAGAGCGGATTCAGCTCGGATTGACCCTCCTCTGCGTCATTGCCGGGCTTGACCCGGCAATCCATCTTCTTGCGAAAAAGATGGACCCGCGGGTCAAGCCCGCGGGTGACGACTGGGGCGAATCTGTCCGACCGGAACATCCGCTAATAGGGGTAGCCTGGCATCCTCGGCCCGCCGGGCTTCCAATCAGGCACTCGGACCCAATCAGTGCCGATCGGCATCTTGATCTGTGCCAGATTACTTTGGTCGAGAACTTTGTCCTCCGGGATCATCTTGTTGATGGCGAACAGGTAGGCCGTCAGCGCATAGACCTCATCGGGCTTGAGAGACCCCTCATTCCCGAGAGGCATGCCGCGATTGATGTAGTCCCACACGATCGTTGCATCCGGCGCCAGAATGGGTAGAGCGCCATCCGCTTCGCCGCCGCGCACCCGTTTCCAGGCAGGATCGCCTGGGCCTGTACCTTTATTCCCTACCAAGTTCGGGGCCACAGACACCCCTCCGACGCCGGCGGGGCCGTGACAGAAGACACAACCCTTATCGACAAAGAGCTTTTCGCCTTCCGCGGCGGTGCCGTGGCCCGGAGGAAGTCCCACTCCGGTTGGGCTGATCGTGATATCCTGGGCGAGTTCTGCTGCGGTCGGCGCCTTTCCGATGCCGTACGTCTGCGCGAGCGCGGAGCTTGCCAGGAGCAGCAAAATCGGAACGATCCTAAGCGAGCCCATTAGTCACGCTCCCGTCCTTGGCGATCTTCCACGGCATAATGGTGTTGTTCGTCCCAGGCGGCCTGAAGTTTGGCGTGTAAGGCAGACCCAGAGCCTTGGCCACCTGCTCCCGAGTCGGTTGGACCGCCCCGGTCTCGTCGGTGGTGCGCGACATAATGACGTGCTCGTCTCCATCCCAGTTCCACATATAGCCGAACCGGGTGTGCGCCTTGCGAAGCGGAATCCCCTTGAGCTCGGCTTCGTTCCACGTCTGCCCGCCGTCGGTGGATACCTCGACCTTGCGAACGGCGCCGTTGCCGGACCAGGCCAACCCTGTGATCTCGTACCATCCGGGTTCAGGCAGTTTCTGTGAGCCGGAGGGGAATGTGATGACAGACTTGGCTCCCCACGTGTAGCCGAGCGCAGCGCTGGTCTCGTCCCGGCGTAGATGCCCAAAGTCGTTCATGTTGAGCTGATACTGGTCGACGACTTTGATGTGGCGCAGCCACTTGGTGTTGAAGATACCCTCGAAGCCCGGGGTGATGAGGCGCAGCGGAAACCCTTGTTGCGGGCGCAAGGGCTCACCATTCATGCCGTAGGCGACGATGACGTCGTCCATCGCTTTGTTGATCGGCAGGGTCGATGCGCCCTTCACTTCCTCGGCGCCTTCAGCGATGAACCATGTCGCTTTGTCCTGCAGGCCGCACTCCTTGAGCAGGGTTGAAAGGAGCACCCCGGTCCATTCGGCGTTACTGCACGTCCCATGCGATTGCTGCACGGTCTTGTGCGTCGCATTGTGGTTGTTTCCAATACACTCGACGAAATGGAACCTGGTGACTGACGGGAAACGCTTCAAATCCGCCATGGTGAAAATCCGGGGCCGGTCCACCAGGCCGTTAATCATCAGAGTGTGCTTGTCGGGATCGATGTCCGGCACGTAGGCGCCCTTGGTGGTCGCACAATAGTGGAGCGACGATGCCTGGATCGTGCCGATAGAATCCTGCAACGGGGTTTGTATGTGAATCGTCAGCCCGAAGTTGTCGTAGCGGGCTGTCGCCCCTGGAGGACGACCGTCTTCCTGGATGCGCACCGACTTCACGTAACGAGAGCGCACGCCGTAGGCGACGACGTCGGGGCTGACCGGGATCTCCGGCGCTTCGTTCACCGCGTAGGATGGGAGCGCCGGTGCTGGGGTTTCGGCCAAAGCGGTCTTGCCGATCGACGCGCCGGCGGCTGCGGCTCCCACTGCCAACGCGCCACCCTTTAAGAGCTCCCTACGGCTACTTGGTTTGGAATCCACCGCTTCCTCCTTGAAATCCATCCATGAGATTTCTCAATGCCGACCGTAGCATACGCGCCTTGCATATACCGTCAACACAGCCGCCGGTCGGCATGGCCGCCAACCCCCGCATCGACGAGACGATATCGGCCGATAGAGCCGACGTGCACGAAGCGGGCTATCGCATGAAACGGGCTATCGATGCGACCGGTCGATCGGTTGACCCGGCGACGGCCTCTGAATATCGTCCAGATGGTCAGGGTTCTCCCGCCTTCAAGGCTTTGGAGCTGAGAGGGAATTCCGGATACCAAGGGTTCCTTGCTGGCCTTGACTCCGCGCCGAAGAGGTCGAAACAAACAGAGGACAGTCGCATGACCTCCTTCGTCAATCCCCTTGATCGACACGGGAGTGCTGATCGTTCTGAGAGGGCCGCCGCGATTCAGCTCTGGACCCGTCAAAACCTCCCGCTTGCTGAAGAAACGGCCGTGTCGGTCACCGAATTCGCCTGCGCCAAGCCAAGCTGCCCCCCTCGACAGACGGTGATTCTCGTGCTGTCCGAGGACATGTCCATGCAGAAAATGTCCATCCACAAGGCTATGGCGGATGTTAGCGAAGCCGATGTTTTCGACGCTTGCTTGGAGCTATTGCGTAACTGGCCATCTTAATTTTGTTCGAACGGCCGCGAGGCTTGCCCGCGCGACGCACTAGGATTGGCGCCCCGGAGCGCTTTCCAAGGGCCGTTCCTTATAGGAGCTTGAGCCGCGCCACCTGGGCGCATTCGTCGGCGGTCTTGAAATAGCGCTGCACCGCGTCGCGTCCGAGGTTGAAGGGATGCGGCTCGCCAGGCTTACGCGCTGCAAGCATCTTGATCTTGGTAACGGCGTTGTCGAATTCCGAGTGATTCGACATGAGCACGGTCGCATTCAGGCTGGCGGCCAGCCCCGCCATCTTGCGCTGCGTGTAGATGTAGGTGTCGAAATGGGGCACATCGTTCGGGAAGTTGAACGCGGTTCCGCCTGAATACGCCACCATCAGGGGCGTGCCGTTATCCTTCACCTGAAAAAACATTGAAACCGTGCCGGCCGTGTGCCCGGGCGTGAGGGCGAGCGTCACCGTCGAATCGCCGAGCACGACCTTCTGGCCGTCGAAGGCTACCATGTCGCGCTTCGGCTTTCCGTGTGGGTACCGATTGACGGAATTTTCGATGCTGTCCCAATCCGGCCCGCCCATAATGATGCGGGAACCGAACCGATCCTGCATCAGCTTGGCTCCGCCGTCATGATCGAGATGGGCGTGGGTGACGATGACGTATTTGACGGTGGCAGGGTCGAGACCGAGCTTCCGCAAGCCGCCGACGATCGCCTCTTCGGAGGCATAATCGTACAGGGTATCGAGCAGGATAATCCCTTCGCGGCTCGTCATCGCCCAGGCGGAGTGAAACTTGGTGCCAACGAAGTAGAGATTGTCGAACACCTTGGCCGGATCGGTGTACCAGCTTGCCCGATCAGGTGGCGGCGGCGGCGCGACATCGGGGCCCTCGGCAGTTTGCGGCGCAATGCAGTTGCGTGCCAGGAGGCCTGTAAAATCAAATCCGGCTGCCGCCTTCGCGGCCGCAAGATGTGCTTCGATCGGATTGGCGCCAGGCTGAGCAATCACATCAGTAATGCCCCATGCGGCCGCAATGGCGAGCGCGAAGGTAACACGACGTTTCATCATAGATTTCCCCATGCGGGTGCCGTCAGCGAATGGCTTCCAAATCGAGATGAATCCCGCGACCGGAAGGCTACACCACATGACGGGCACCAGGAAAGGCGCGGCCCTTCGCCCTACGATTGCTGGGCTGAGTTTGTCGCGAGCGAAGCCCGGAAAATCAAATTGCGGCAGAGCTCACCAGTAGCCGATCATACGGCCGGCGCTGATTGAGGTCAGCCAAAAGAGCAGCGAGGTGCCGCCCATGGCGGCGAGGCGTCGGCGCTCCTGATGCGTCAGGTCGCGGTTCTTGTGCGCGCGCCAGGCGGATGAGCGGTGAACCAGCAACACGTTGAGCAGGGCCAATCCTATGACCGGAATTTTGATGTAGAGAAACGGATTGCCGACATATTCCGTCGCTTTAGTCGCGAGCAGACCCGCGCCCGTGATGGCGGCGATGCCGAACCCAATCGTCGCCATGCGCGTGGTGGGGCGTGAAATCGCCGCCAGTGGAGCATCCGACCAAAACCCCAACAGGCGCAGGTCGAGAATCACCACCGACCCGAACAGTGTCGCCACGCCGAGGATGTGCGTGAGATTGATGATCCCGTAGAGCCAGACACCGTTGTCGCGCATGACGTGGCCAAGCGCGGAGCCCTCAAGCCACGCCATCAGCTGCGCGAAGCTCATTTTATCTTATCTAGGAATTCCGGATACACATTGTATTGCTTGCCGCCATATTCGACCTGAATGGTCTTCATTTCCAAGCGGTTTGGATCGCGATTGCGCTGACCGTGCACCGTCACCACCGAGCCGACCGGAATGGTGTCCTGTTTCAGGCCGGCCGACTGCGTACGAGGCGGAGGCGCCAGCGTGATGTCCCAGACCATGTGGTCAGCCGTCATGATCTTCATGGTGCCGTGCGGGCCTGCGAGCTTGACCCCTTCGGTAACCACGCCGCTCAAGGCGGTGACCTCATCGACATTTCCGCCCCAGCCATGATGTGCAAAGGCCGGAATGGCAGATGCAACCGAAATGGCGGTGGCGAGCCAGATTGTGTTCAGGCGCATGACATACTCCCAAGCTGGATCCGCGGATTATGCCGCAATCCGTGGATCGCGGGGAGGCAGTAATTTTGTGTGTCGGTATGCGCCCTAAGGGAGGCCTGCCCACCGAGGGATCGGCGGCCGCTCCCGAAATCTCCAGCTGGAGCAAGTCCGTTGCCCTCGTTGTGGGCCAGCGGGAGCGGTCCTTATTGCTGCGTGGCGACTTTCCGCTTTATTGAACGTGGACGCCTATTTTGCGCGCCAGCTCTCCGAGCGTCACGAAATCATCTTGCAGCATCTTGGCGACCTCCACCGGCGTGCTGGCCGCGCCTTCGACGCCCTGCTCCTCGAACAGCTTCTTGATGTCCGGCTTGGCCACTGCCTTGACGATCGCGCCATTGAGCTTATCGATGATCGGCTGCGGCGTTCCGACCGGCACATAGATGCCGCTCCAGCCGACCGCGTTGTAGCCTGGGTAGCCGGACTCGGCGACTGTGGGCACGTCGGGCAGCATCGACAAGCGGGTCTGCCCGCCGGTCGCCAGCGCGCGCAGCTTGCCGGTGCGCACGTTCGGCAGCCTGCCCGCGATCGGCGCCATCGTCCATTGCGCATCGCCGTTAACGACCGCATCGATCGCCGGACCGCCGCCCGGATAGTGCTGCACGACGGCATTCACCCCCGCCATGGCGATGAAGAGCTCACCGGCGAAATGGCCTGCGGTTCCGGCACCCGCAGTCGACATTTTGAGCTTGCCGGGAGCAGCCTTCATCAGGGCAACCAGCTCCTGCACGTTCTTTGCCGGCAACGACGGCGTGACCGCGAGCAGGGTCGGGCTGATCACAAAGCGTCCGACCGGAGTCAAATCGTGCAATGGATCAAAGGATACCTTCTTGATATTGGGCAGGAGTGCCAACGTTCCCGAGCCGCCATACACGATCGTGTAGCCGTCAGGTGCCGACTTGATCCCCTTCTCGAGGCCGGCCTCGCCGAAGAGATTCTCGATCTCAATTGGCTGGCTGAGCTCCTCGGTCATTCCCTTGGCGATAATGCGCGCCTGGATATCGGTCGCCGAACCCGGCACCTCGGTCGCGATGAAATGGATCGGTTTGGTGGGATAGCTCTGCGCACTGGCCGTCGCCACGCTCGCCGCCAGAGCGGCGATCAGCGCCGCGACTTTCACACACGCATGACTCATCTCGCGACCCTTCCGGTTACTTGGCTCCCGAAGTGTACACTGTCGTGTGCCAACGTCTCAACTTGGGCAATTCAGGTTGGGCAATTCAGGTCCTCTCCGCTCCCCCGATCAATCATGCTGCGTGTTCGGGGACGCGTGCCGGCAATGTTAATGCGCCGCTATTGCTGATCGTGGCAGGATAGATAGTATTGAGTCCAGCTTGTAAGGGGAGGACATCCCATGCCGACTTCCGATCGATCGCGCAGGGCTTTTATCAAGACGGTGGCGGCCGCCGCCGCCACGGCTGCAGGTCGCGGCGTAACCGCCAGGGCAGAGGATTACAAGCCTCAGGCGCAAAAGAAGCTGACGCAAGCCGCCGCCCGGTATCAGGATCACCCGCAGGGGGCCGAAAGCTGCGGCAGTTGTCCGTATTTCTTATCCCCCAACAGCTGCGTACTGGTGGAAGGCGAGATCAGCCCGGCCGGCTGGTGCCCCATCTACACGAGGTTTTCGCCGCTCGATCGCGGCGGGCACGCGTAGTGCATTCACATCACCGGTCATTCCCGCGAAAGCGGGAATCCAGTTTCCTTCGCAAAATGCAATCTTGAGCGCGCATCAAGAGCATCTTGCGGAGCTTACCGGGTCCCCGCTTTCGCGGGGACGACCGGCGTGGCGCTTGCCGTCAGGGCGTCAGCGGCTCGATATGGACGATCTTGCTCGTCTGCTGACCTTCGGTCCACATGCTGGATAGGACCTTGGGATCAGCGCTCTTCTGCACGTCGATATGGCGCGTATTGATCGACGTGGGCAACAGATAGGAGGTCCATTCGCCGGTTTCCACGTCGAGCCGTTGCACTAGATCGGTGCTCATGTCGGCGCCCCACGCATATTTGACGTCGTCATACTCGACGTCGTACGCGCCCGCATAAGGCACCGGCACTTCCCACGATGTCATTTTTCCGGTCTTGGGATCGAACATCGAGTAGCGATTGGCGTGGAACTGCGAGAACCAAAGACGATTCTGCGCGTCGATGTGTCCTCGCCTGGCGCCGCCGATGCCTGGCAGCAGATCGATATAGGTTGTCTCGCCCGTCTTGGCGTCCGTGCGCCAGATTTGCTTCTGGTCGGGATTGTTGTCGAGGCCGTAGACATTGTTGGCGAGGTCGGTGACCAATCCGTAGGCGGCGATGTCGCGTTTTCCCGGCGGCGGCAGGACCTCGTGGAATTGCTCAGTGGCGAGATCAAACTGATAGAGCTTGTTGGGATGGCCGGGATCGGGCCCGCCATTGGTCTTGGTCCACAATTTCCCGTCAACATTCGAATGCAGGGCGTCGATCATGGTGAACCGCGTGTCGCCCTTGTTCCAGTCGGGCGCGAGATAGATCGAAACCTTTTCGGTCTTCGGGTCGAGCTTGGCGATCTGCGCCTGGCCCATCATGCCTTCCCAGATGTTTCCATCCTTGTCCATCGTGATCATGAGCCCGCCGGTCGGGAAGCCGGGCTTCGATACCGGAACCGCATAGCGCGTGACCTTGCCGGTCTTGGGGTCGAGCTTCGAGATGAACTGGTGCTGGAAATCCGAGAACCAGACGTTTCCCGCCTTGTCGAGCAGGGTGTCATGGGGCGCGGCGTCGTCGGGCAAGTCATAGGTCGTGATGATGGCTTGGGTCGATTTGCCGGTCGGCCGCGGCTGCGTTTTCAGCTGATAGGGCCACGTCTCTCCGGTGCTGAGATTGATCGAAGCGATGTAGGCTCCAAGAGCCTCCTGCCCCTTGGTTGGCGGATGGCTCAATATCTCGGATGCGTTCTGATTGAAGAAAGGAAAATTGGGAGAAGCATTGGCACTATGGGCGGTCATGCGTTCCAGCGTAAATGCCATCTCCTCGGCATTCTTCCGGGAAAAGATCGGCCGCTGCAGGCCATGGCAATCGAAGCACCGCTCCAATGCCATCTTCTGCCCGGGAGTGCCCGGCGCGCTTTGAATCCATTCGCTGTTGGACATTTGTAGCGCCAGCACGTCCGGCGCAGCCTTCGCGAGTGTCAGGTCGAGCTGCGTGGGGCCGCTTGACTGGATCGTTGCGGTTGTCGGCTTGAGCGTGTAGCCGACGGCCCGGATGGTGATGTCATAGGGGCCGGGCTCGAGCCGGTCTTGCGGAAAGCTGTACTGTCCTTGCGCATTGGTGCTGACTGACACCATCATGGTCGAGCCAGGGCGCTTGGCGCTGACCACCACCCCTTCCATTTTCCCTTCTTCGCTTGAGGAAACAGTACCGGTCAGCGCCGCCGGGCCATGGTTTTGCGCCAGCGCCGGGTGGCTGCCGCCGACCAGCAGAGCCAGCAAGCTCGCGCTCGTCATCACGCGCGTTCTGGTGCTGAAGGACAAACTAGCAAGAACACTTCCAAGTCGCGTGGTGGTCATTGAACCCTCCCGTGGCGGCGCAGCAGTGCACTTCTCACGACGGAGAATATTGCGTCGGGTACGGCCAATCAAGTCATGGAAAGTAAGGTGGGCAAAGCGCGCCCTTAGAACCCTCCAACATGCTGAGCCTGTCGGCGCGTTGCCCGCGCGTCGCTTGATCTCGCGTGAGCAAAATTACGCGAGCGCATCGCGGTGGCTGGCGCAGTGATGGCAAATTTGCCCACGCTACAGCCCAAATCCACGATGTGCGCCCGCGCGCTCCGCGGCATGGCCCGCAACGCGAGGCCCCGCGACGATATCGCCTATTCAATTAGGGTACAGCCCCTTCGCCTTGTAGACCGCAGCCGCTTCCGGCGACTCCAGGAACTTGAGCAGCGCGCCGGCGGCACTTGCATCGCTCGCGCTCGGGCTCTGCCCGACGGCGAACACCGTCACATTGTTCAACTCACCCGGAAAGACCCCGGCGAGCTCAGTGCCCGGCACCAGCTCCGATGTCTGCATGGCGCCAACCTCCGCGTCGCCTGCAGCCACCAAGTCCGCAGGGAGCTTGCCCTCCGGCGCTATCTTCATCTTGCCTTTCAGTTGCGCGGATATGCCCATCTGTTCGATCATCTTGCTGAAATACACGCTCGATGCGCCGCCGGTGGCAGGATTGCCGGTTGCGATCGACTTGGCCTCCAACAGAGCACGCTTAAACGCCTCAGGGGTAGAGACGTCGGGCTTCTGCGCACCGGTCCTCACAGCAAGGGCCATGCTGGCGCTCGCCAGCGTGGCATCGGATTTCGGTGTGATCTTGCCAGCCTTCACGAGGGCATCAATGCCTGAGCGGGTCAGGATCGCGACATCGGCAGCTTCGCCGGACGTGATACGCTGGGCCAATTGAGCCGCAAGGCCGTAAGTGATTGTGAGCTTATTCTCGGTGGTCTTTTGGAACTGCGGCGCTAATTCATCAAGAACGCTGTGGAAGGCGACGGTGCTGTAGAGCTTGATCTCGGCCGCAGACGCGATCGTGACCTGCGTCAACAATACGACCGCTGCAGCGCTCATGCGGATGACGAGATGGGACATGGTCTACCTCTCTTCCTCAAATCTCCGGGTAAAAAATTGCTGCTTGGTGTCTCGCTCAGTCAAGGAGGTCGCGTCCCCTGTCAGGTCAGAGTTCCGTGGCTTCGTAGTCGCGAGACAAACATTTACACCGCCACCGGATGTATATGAAGGAGGAATTATCCCAGACCCGTCGCTATGGCGGCGCCTCGGCTGACCCTGGCGAACCAAACAAGTCGGCGGCTCTTGAGGTAGTGCGGTGGTGCCGCTGGATGCTTTTCCTCGATCGAGAGATGCGCCATCATTGGAGGTGTCGCACCTCAATCGATGCAAGATTGCCCTGCGATATGACAACGAATCGACCAAGAGGGATGCCATGCTGCGCCGGCCGGGACGCTTGAGCTCAAGTTTGCCTCTCATTGCTGTTGTTTCCGCGCTGCCGCTTTCCGCAGCGCGGAGCGAGACCACCGATGAGCTTTATGCGAAGGCGAAGATGGAAGGAGCGCTGGTGATCTACACCGGCGCGGGCGCGGCCGGCGCCAAAGCATTAGCGGACGCTTTTGAGAAGCAGTTCCCGGGCATCACGGTCGAGGCGCATGGGGGCTTCAGCAATGTGCTCGATCACGAGATCGATCAGCAGATCAGGGACAAGAAGGTCACCGCCGATTTCGTCAACCTGCAAACCGTCCAGGATCTTCGCCGCTGGGACAAGGCCCGCGCGCTCATGCACTTCAAGGCGGAGGGCTTCGACCAGGTTCTTCCGCCCTTGAAGGACAAGGATGGCGCCTGGGTTGCGGCGAACGCCACGCCCATCGTTTACGGCTACAATTCCGACAAGGTGCAGGAGGCCGACGTGCCGAAGTCGCCGCTCGATTTTTTGCAGCCTCAATTCCGCGGCAAGGTCGTGACCGTCTATCCGACCGACGACGATGCGACCCTCTACAATTTTGATCTGATCGTGCAGAAATACGGCTGGGACTTCATGAAGAAGTACATGGCGAATGATCCCTACTTCATCCAGGGGCATCGTGATGTCGCGGCCCGAGTCAGGTCGGGGGAGGATTTTGTCAGCTTCGACATCAGCAATACCAACCGGGGCGGCGGTGGCAGCCTCAAGGTCGCGCTGCCGCAAGCGGACAAGATACCGGTCTTCTTCACCGGGACCGCGATTCTCAAGGATGCGCCGCATCCAAATTCAGCAAAGCTCATGGTGACCTGGCTCTTGAGCAAGGAGCAGCAGGGCCGCAACCCCCTCGCCTACTCCTCGCGCGCCGACATGCCGCCGCCCGCCGGGATGCCGCCGCTGACGGATTCCCGTTTTGCCAACGGCTACCGCGATTTTCTCGGCGACGGATCGCGCCTGCCGGCACTGCGCAAGCGCTACGAAGCCTTCATCGGGCCCGTGGTCAACAAGGCGACGCAATAGGCCGCTGCAACCTCTTTTTGCGGCCGCTGAATTGGTGACGTCCGGATCAAGCCAACGATTGTTGTGCGGCAAAACGACAGGTGCGTTGCTTGATTGTCGCGCTCGACCGACATAGCGTTGATGCCGAAAGCGGGAGACCTCGATGGCCGCTAGCTACACGCTGCATGTCAACGGGCAGGACCACACGGTTTCGGCTGACGGCGAGACCCCCCTTCTCTACGTACTGCGCAACGATCTTGGTCTTGGTGGGCCCAAGTTCGGCTGCGGCCTCGGCCAATGCGGCGCCTGTGCGGTGCTCAAGGACGGCGTCGAGATTCGCTCCTGCATGACGCCGGTTTCAGCCGTCATGCAAAGCGAGATCATCACCACTGAAGGTCTCGGCACCACCGCCGCACCGCACCCGCTGCAATCGGCCTTCGTTGCGGAGCAGGCCGCGCAATGCGGCTACTGCATCAGCGGCATGATTATCGCTGCGGCGTCACTCCTCAAAAGGAATCCAAAGCCCTCCGCGGCGGAGATCCGAGCCGGAATGGACGGCCACCTCTGTCGCTGCGGAACGCACCTGAGGATCGTGCGCGCGATCCAGCGCGCAGTCGATCAGGGGATGCGGCTGTGAGCGCGCCCGTCCTCTCTCGCCGCCAGCTGCTCGAAGGCGCCGGCCTTCTGGTGATCGGCTTCTCGCTCGGCGGAATCGATTCTACGCAAGCCGCAACGGCGGGCATCGATCAGGGGGCGCGCCCGGTCGAGCCCGAGAAGCTCGATTCCTGGCTCGCCATCGATAAGAACGGCAACGTGACGCTGTTCACCGGCCGGGTCGATCTCGGTACCGGAACCGAGACGGTGTTCGCGCAATTCGTGGCCGAGGAGCTAGACGTCGCGATCGGCAAGGTCCGGGTAGTGATGGGCGATACGCGCCTCACGCCCGACCAAGGCAAGACCACCGCCAGCCTCAACGTGGTACGTGGTTCCCAGCCGGTGCGGATCGCGGCCGCGCAGGCGCGTGCGGTGCTGGTCGAGCTGGCGTCGGAACGCCTCCACCTGCCGGGCACCGAACTGCGCACCGAGAACGGGATGGTCATGCCTTCGCAGGGCGATGGCATCTCTTATGGGGAATTGATCGGCGACAAGAACTTCTCGGTCGACATGGAAGTTGCCGGCAAGACTCCCGAGGACATTTCGCGCGGGGTCATGCTCAAGCAGAAGGCGCCACCCAAGGCCGCCAAGGACTACCGCGTGATCGGCACGTCCGTGCCCCGCTTCGACATCCCGGCCAAGGTCAATGGAACGTTCGAATACGTGCACAATGTCCGCGTGCCCGGCATGCTGCACGGCCGCGTCGTGCGACCGCCGGCGATGGGCGCCAAGCTCATCTCCGTCGCTGAAAATTCGATCGCCGGTATTCCGGGCGCGCGAGTCGTGCGCCGCAACGACTTCCTGGGCGTGGTCGCGCCACGCGAGGAGGACGCGATCCGGGCTGCACGCGTCGTCAAGGCCGATTGGAGCGCTGTCGCACCGCTGCCGGCGATGGAGAGCATCTTCGAGGAGCTGCCGTCGCAGCCTGTGGTCAGCGACCAGCTGAGCTTCGAGAACGGCGATCTCGAAGCCGGCTTCGCCGGCGGCAAGATCCGGCTCAAGGCAACCTACAATTTCCCGTTCCAGGATCACGCCATGATCGGCCCCTCCTGCGCGGTGGCCGATGTTGGTGACACACACGCCACCATTTGGTCGGGCTCGCAATGGCCGGAGGGCGATCGCAGCGATATTGCCAAGATGCTGGGTCTGCCGGTCGAGAACGTGCAGCTGATCTGGCGAGAGGCTTCGGGCTCCTACGGACGGCTGGGCTGCGATGATGCGGCGGCGGATGCCGCCATCATGTCGCAGATCGTGCGGCAGCCCGTGCGCGTGCAATGGATGCGCCATGACGAGCACGGTTGGGAGCCGCTCAGCCCGGCCATGACGATGACCATAGACGGCGCCGCCGACGCGAGTGGCCGGGTCACGGCATTCGATTATCTGCAATACTCCCCCAGCCATTCCATGGGCGAGAAGGGCAATCACCTCGCTTGGCATTTGATCGGCGGCGCCCCGGGTTGGGGCCGCATGAGCGGCGCCGCCGCCAATCTCTGGTACGACATTCCGGCAAAGCGCGCCCGCAACATCTATGTGCAGCCATGGCTGCGCGGGATCTACTTGCGCTCGCCGGGCGGCATCCAGTCGATTTTTGCGTATGAGTCCTTCATGGACGAGCTCGCCCGCGCGAGCGGCATAGACCCGCTGGAATTCCGCCTGCGCAACACCCCTGATGCCCGCGACCGCGACGTGCTGCTGGCAGCAGCCCGCATGGCCGGTTGGGAGCCGCGCAGCGGACCGCGTCAGCAGACGGCGGCGGCGGTGCTGACCGGCCGCGGCATCGCAATGGGCCGCTACGGCGCCGGCGACAGCCGCTCGGCGCTGGTCGTCGACGTAACGATCGAGCGCTCCTCGGGCAAGATCACACTCGAGCAGGCCTGTATCGCCTTCGATTGCGGGCTCGTGCTCAACCCGAATGGGCTGCTCAATCAGGTCGAGGGCGGCCTTCTGCAGGGCCTGAGCCGGGCGCTGCACGAGCAGGTGAAATTCGATCGCCGCAAGGTGACGAGCCTCGACTGGATGGATTATCCCATCCTAACCTTCGCCGGGCTTCCCGAGGTCAAAACCCAGCTCATTCCTCGCCCGGAGCTGCCATGGTCCTCCGCTGGCGAAGCCGGGACCGTGGCGACCGCAGCCGCGCTTGCCAATGCGGTGTTCGACGCGATTGGCAAGCATCCGCGCCGGCTCCCTCTCGTGCCCGACTATGTCAAGTCGCTGATTTAGGCCCCACCAGCACGCAGCCATTATCTCTGCGTGTTCTTGAAGTGGCGCAGGTCCGGCGGCGGCTGATCCTTGCGGGTCGGCATCAGCTCGCCGTCGGCGCCCAGGAAGTAGTTTTCCTTGCCGATCGTAACCTGCGCATTGTGCTCGCCGCAGTAATATTCCGTCCAGTTGGGGCGCGGGTTCGGGTTGCGCAGGTATCGTTTGTCGACCGTCCAGGGTCGCGTCAAGGCATGGTCGAAGACCGTCATTTCATCGTGCAGGACGTTTGCATCGGCCTTGTCCAGGTGGATTCTCTCCTTGAAGATAGACTGATTGTCGAAGGCAAGCGGCAGCCCGGTGCCGTCGTAGGCGCGCGGGCCCTTGAACGGGCCGCGCGTCTCGACCTCCAGTGTGTCGAACCGCCCGCCGGCTTCTTGATCGATCCAGCGGCCGATCGAATAGCCCGCGTAGCTCGCCTCGAGATCGGTCGGAAAATCGCGTCCGTCGGTGAAAATGCGACGGCCATGGTCGTCCCAATCAATGAGAATGTAGGTCGTCTCCGGTGTGATGACGTATTCCTGCGGCCCGAACGCCATCATCATGTGCGGCATCCCGGCCGGCAGGCAGCGGGCGGTCGGGAAATTGCCGAGGCCGCCCTGGGCTTGATCGGCGATGCTCGCCGCCAGCACCGCCGCATATTCGGGTGTGAGCGGCGCCTCCTGACCGAACCCCCAGGGCTTGGTCTGGTCGTGCCCGGCCTGGCCAGGCAGGCCGCGGGTGATGAATCGCGACCATTGGCCCTTCCAATTCGGATACTTGTCGTCATCAGCCGCGCGGCCGCTCCCCGCCGCCACGATCAGGATCGCGGCAAGCGTGAGGGCCCGGATCGCGTTTCGGTGCAACATGCTTGGCCTCTCCTGCGTTCGAGCCCGGCTCCTGGCTGATAATCCATAGCGAATGATCCTACGTATTGCGATATCGTGACGTCGATCAACTCGATCGGTTGGACGCAGGCGGCCCTCGCTCATCGCCGCGCCCGTCGCGCCAGCACAAAGACCGGCAGAGAAGCGAGTTGAGCGATGACGCGCAAGATCAAGCCGGTCCCGATCGTGCTGGTAGGTGAAAAGTAATGGCGTCGCGCCGTCGACGTCCCCTTCCTGGCTGACGAAGGTGTTATCGACGCGGAGGACCGTGAGCTGTTCTGGTTCGCTGAAACGGCGGATGAGATATGGAACAGCATCCTGCAATGGCATGACCTATGCGGTGCCCCGCTGGAGTCAAAGGGCTGATCGCCCTTGGTCACGCAGTACAACTTTCGCGGAGATGCCGTTTAAGGCATCATGTCATGGGGCTGTTCGCGACGTCACAGGGTCATGCTACCTCGTCGAATGCGCTGGCCGATGCTTATTGATCGTTTGCGGGCTCTATCAGGGCAGCGTCTCGCGTCCCGAATAGGCAAGACGCAGGTGCAAATGCCCGCGCTTAATCAGAGCTTCGACCGATAGATAGGGCCCGCTCACACCTGCGCTCAATCAATCACAATCAATCAGCGCCACGGGTTTCGCACAGACGTGTTTCGCGCAGACGCACCTTGCTCTACACTCTGCGCAGCGTTCCCAGGCAGGGCCCTTGAGCAATGCAGCTTTCACGCCGGAGTTTGGCCAGTCTCATCGCCGCCGCGTCCATCGGATCCCGAGCAGTGTGGGCGCAAACTTACCCGACCCGCACGGTCAAGATCGTGGTCGGCTTTCCGCCCGGCGGCGGGGTCGACTTGACGGCGCGCATCATCGCACAGTTTTTGTCCGAGCGGCTTGGCCAGCCATTCGTGATTGAGAACCGCCCTGGCGCCGGCAGCAATCTCGCGACCGAGACCGTCGTGCGCGCCGCCCCCGACGGCTACACGCTGCTGATGTTCGACGCCCCGCCGGCAACGAACGCGGCTTCGCTCTACGACAAGCTCGCCTTCGATTTTGCGCGCGACATCGCGCCGGTTGCCGGCATCATCCGCACCGCGCACGTGATGGTGGTCAATCCGGCCTTTCCGGCGAAGTCGTTGCCCGAGCTCATCGCCTACGCCAAGACCCATCCGCGCGAGCTCGGTATCGCGTCCTACGGGGCCGGTACCATCTCGCAAGTCGCCGCTGCGCTGTTCATGATGATGGCCGGCGTCGAGATGGTGCACGTGCCCTACCGCGGCTCGGCCCCGGCGCTGACCGACCTCTTGGGCGGCCAGGTGCAAGTGATGTTCGCGGCGCTGCCTTCGGCGATCGAGTTCATCCGCGCCGGCAAGTTGCGGGCGCTGGCGGTGTCGACCGCAACGCCCGCCGAGCAGCTGCCGTCGGTACCGCCGGTTGCAAGCGCAGTTCCGGGCTTCGAGGCAAGCGGATGGTATGGGGTCGGCGCCCCGAGGGGCACGCCGCCCGAGATCATCGCGCGGCTCAATCGCGAGATCAACGCCGCGCTTGCCGACCCGACCGTAAGGACCCGCCTCGCCGATTCCGGCGGCGCGGTGCTGACCGGCTCTCCTGCGGATCTGGCTGAGCTCATCGGCACCGAGACCGCAAAGTGGGACAAGCTCATCCGCACTGCCAACATTAAGGCGACCGAATAACGCGGACGACCGCGCTACCGAGGACTGAGAATGTCGGACATGCTGACGCACTGGGCGGCCTTCGAGGATTGTTGCCGCCTTGCGGGAATCGACGAACACATCGAGCCCGTCTTTCGCGCGGCACTCCATGCGCATCGCCCCGCCGGGCGCCTGGGGACGTTGACGCGCCTCGGCGGCAAATGGATGCAGCCGCTTCTGACGAATGTACGCGAGCGATGGCACGAACAGGACGTCGACCCGAAGCTCGAGCGCGACCTTGCCTTCGTGCTTGGTGGCCTCATCCATCAGGCAACCGACAACGTGATGAAGCCGGCGCTGTCACGCGCCGCCGGCGGCACCTGGTCGCAGATGCAGGCTTATTTGCGCGGCACCCCCGGCACACCGCCGGTTCCTCCCGAAGTCGTGGAAGCCGCGCACGAATATTCCGCCTATCTGGATGCCGAGGTATTCGCGCAAGTCTATCTCGGCGGGGCTGCTGATCCGTTTTCGGAATTCTTCATGGCGGAGCTCAGCCCCAAGGGCAAAGGCTTCGAGGATTTCGTGCGAGCGCTGTTCCAGCGCTCGCTCCTGTCGGTGCACACGCTCAATCCGACCGTCGATCACATGGAGGAGTGGCTCGAAAATCTGTTCCGGACCGTGCAGCCCGCTTTCGTCGGTGTTGATCGCTGGGTGCGGGTGTTTAATCACCCCGACCCGCAGAAGATCGAAGCCTATGGGGTGCGCACGCTGTTTTATCGCGCTGATGATCCCGCGATCAAAGTCGCGCGCGCCATTCAGCATGGAAACGCAATCGACGATGCCGCCCGGCAGGCGACCTTCGGTCAAGGTGTTCACACCTGCTACTATGCCCATATCGTGCAGACTGGTCTCGAATACCTGCGCAAGGCCGGCCAATTTTGGCGCCGCGAGGCGGAGCACCTGGTCGCGCCGAACTTCGACGAGTGGCCGCTCAGCTGATAAATTCCGCGGCCATTGCCCATGCGCCCGCTTTTGCACGCTCATCTGGTCAATGGCCGATTTGGTGACCCCGCCCTGTATGTCGCCACCTTGTTCGAGAAGCGCGCAATGCTGTTCGACCTGGGCGACATCGCGGCCTTGCCGCCGCGCAAAGTTCATCGGCTGGAACGGATCTTCGTCTCGCACGCCCACATCGATCATCTCATCGGCTTTGATCGCCTGCTGCGATTGCTGGTCGGACGAGAGCGAAAGGTCCATCTCTACGGACCCGCAGGCTTCGTCGATCACGTGCGCCACAAGATCCATGGCTATCGCTGGAACCTGGCCGAGCGCTACTCGTGCGATCTTGTTTTCGTGGTGACCGAGGTCGATGCATCGCTTGCGACCCGTCGCGTGCAATTCCGCCTGAAGAACGGATTCGCAGATGAGCCGCTTGCGAGCGAACAAGTTGTCGACGGGATCCTGCACCAGGAGGCGACATTCCGGGTCTCGATCGCCACGCTCGAGCACCGTATCCCCTGCCTCGCCTTCGCAGCCACCGAGGCGGCGCATGTCAACGTTTGGAAAAACCGGCTCGCCGAGCTGGGCCTCCCGATCGGCCCTTGGCTGCGCGAACTCAAGCGTGCGCTGGCCGAGAACCGGCCCGACGATCATCCGATTAAGATCGTGCCCCAACCGGCGGCGCCTCATGTATCCGAGTTGCCGCTTGCCGCGCTTCGGGACGTGCTGACCGTGACCGCCGGCCAGAAGATCGCCTACGTGACCGATGTCGCCGATACGGCTGCCAATCGCGCGGCTATCGTCAAACTCGGCCAGAATGCCGACCTTCTCTTCATCGAAGCGGCTTTTGCGCAAGCGGATGCGGCTTTGGCGTCGGAGCGTGCACATCTGACGACGCGAGCGGCGGGACAAATCGCGCGCGCGGCCGCCGTGCGCCGGGTCGAGCCGTTTCACTTTTCCGCCCGCTATGCCGGCGAAGAGACGCGAATGCTGGAGGAGGTCATGTCCGCCTTTGCCGGACAACCTGAGACTTGATCTTGGCCGAACCAAGCGGCACCCGCCGGCAAGAAAGGATCTGCGTTGCACTACATGCGCCGCTCTGTTCTGGTCAGCACCGTCGCTATGTCGTCTTTCAGCTTGAGCCGCTCCTTTTTCAGGATTTCGGCTGCTTCATCGGTCGTCAGCTCCTGCTCCGACTCTATGCGATAGATCCTTCCGTTTATTTCATCGTAGCGGGCAACGAGCCGGCCGAAATCATGGTTGTCTCGCGCCAGCCGCTCGATCAAAGTGAATTCGTCGGGAAACTCTTCGTGCAGATCATGGGGAATACGCATGCTGTGACCTTTCACGCGACGCTAACGTGCAACAACTGAGAGCAAGCATTGTTTCCGCCGCGAACCGATGCGCGACCGATCCGGGAGTCGATTGCGCAGGGGGCGGTATTGCAGGAACCGGTTGACCCGACCCTGCAAATCAGTGGATTGGTGAAATCCAAAATCGCGAGTTGCGCCTGGCCCGGAACACCGTGCCGGGGTTTTGTCCGCGTTGGCAATTGCTGTCGGCCCCCGGTGCCGCACGGTCCGGAGCCTTCGCGGCTTGCTGCAAGCGCAGGGCGGAGTAGAAAAATACCGTCAGTTTGGCAATTCGAACTCGAAATTGCTAAGGAAAATCAAAGGTTCCGATTCCGCCCCTGTCGGCCCCCATCTCACTTCCCGGTCGAGCGTCAGAGCGACTGCTTGGGCTCAGCCCCTGCCATGCCCGGCAATGCCAGGGGCGGCCGGGCGCAGGTGACGGGCACGTGCGGCCGGCAGGCGGCCGTCGCCGGTCGGCTGATAAAATACGGTCTTGCGTGCGATCTCGTTCGCGAAGGCGGCGACATCCTTCTCTTTCTTCACTTCGAAGGCGTCGAAGCCGGCTCGCACCATGAACATGAATTGGTCGCGCAGCACATCGCCGGTGGCTCGCAGTTCGCCGCGAAAGCCGTGGGTCTCGCGGAGCTGGCGGGCTTGGCTGTAGGCGCGGCCGTCGCGAAACTTGGGGAACTCCAGAGCAACGAGCGCAAGCTTCGAAAGATGCGGCACGATCTCGGCGACTCTCCGGTTATTGGGCCAAAGAACGCCGGTGGGTGCCGTGCGGCCGGCAAATTCGGCCACGTTGGCGAGGTAGCGCGCGGCCGAAACGATCACTGATCGGTCGTCCGGCACGGGCGCATCGTCGGCGACGCGGACATAAGGATCATCGATCACATGGCCAGACTTAACGAGCCGCATAGACACGCTCCCTGAACGGCTCGACCCCGATCCGTTCGACCGTCTCCAGAAAAATCTCGTCCGGGCGCGCGCGCAGCTCGAGGTAGGCCGCAACGATATCCTCGACCACGTCCGCGACTTCACCATAGCGCACCGCGGGACCGATGAGCGTGCCGAGCCGCGCTTTTTCGTCGGCGCGTCCGCCGATGGTGATCTGGTAGAATTCCTCGCCGTTCTTCTCGACGCCCAGGATGCCGATATGGCCGACATGATGATGGCCGCAGGCATTGATGCAGCCGGAAATATTGATGTGCAGGCGCCCGAGATCGCGGGCGAGATTGATGTCATGGAACCGCCGCGTGATCTCCTGCGCGAGGGGAATCGACCGCGCATTGGCGAGGCTGCAATAGTCGAGACCCGGGCAGGAGATGATGTCGGAGACGAGGCCGACCGTCGGAGTGGCGACACCGACGCGGTCGAGCCCGCGCCACAGCGCATAGAGGTCACGCTGGGCGACATGCGGCAGCGCCAGATTCTGCTCATGCCCGACGCGGACCTCACCGAACGAATAGCGATCGGCAAGATCGGCGATCGCATCCATCTGCTCGGCGGTGCAGTCGCCGGGCGTGCCGCCTTCAGGCTTGAGCGACATCGTCACGATCGCATAGCCGGGCACCTTATGGTTGGAGACCGAGTTGTCGACCCACTGGGAAAAGCGCTCGTCGGCGGCGCGCGCGTCTTTGAGCTCCTTCGGTGAGTCCTCGAGGCGCTCGTAATCCGGATATTGGAAGCGGCTGCGGATCTCGGCAACAACAGCCGGATCGAGCACGAGCTGTCCATCTTTGATCGGCAGCCATTCGGCTTCGACCTCCTTGGCAAAGGCCTCGGGCCCAAGATCATGCACCAGGATCTTGATGCGCGCCTTCCAAATATTGTCGCGGCGCCCGAACTGGTTGTAGGTGCGCAGCACCGCTTCGACATAGCTCAACACGTCGCGGGTCGGCAGGAACTGCTTGATGGTCTGGGCAAGAAAAGGCGTTCGTCCAAGACCACCGCCGACCATGACCTCGAACCCGAGCTCGCCGGCGCCGTTCCGGTGCAGGCGTAGCGCCATGTCGTGGATGCGCAGCGCCGCGCGATCATGGCTCGCCGAGCCGACCGCGATCTTGAACTTGCGCGGCATGAAGGAGAACTCAGGATGCAGCGTCACGTGCTGGCGGATGACCTCGGCCCAGACGCGCGGATCTTCGATCTCGTCAGGCGTGACCCCGGCCCACTGATCGGTGGTGATGTTGCGCACATTATTGCCGCTGGTCTGCATGCCGTGCATGCCGACGCTGGCGAGGTCAGCCATCGCATTCGGCAATTGCTCGAGCTTGATCCAGTGGTACTGGATGTTCGTCCGCGTGGTGAAGTGGCCATAGCCGCGGTCGTATTTGCGCGCCACATGCGCCAGCATGCGCAGCTGCGGGGTCGCCAGCGTGCCGTACGGAATGGCGATTCGCAGCATGTAGGCATGCAGCTGCAGGTAAACGCCATTCTGCAGGCGCAGCAGCTTGAACTCCTCCTCGGTCAGGTCCCCCGACAAGCGGCGCGCGACCTGTCCGCGAAATTCGGACACGCGCTCGCTGAGCAGGGTGCGGTCGAGCTCGTCGTAAATATACATCGCGTGCGATCCTGACCGGAAACCCGATATGCCTTTTTCGCAAGGGCGGGCGTTTTCGGGATGGGCGCTAGCTCATATACCGACCGCGACCGGCTCACCACTCGCAATCGGCATCTCGATGGTCGGCCCGGCGAGCCTGATCCGTTCGCGCAGGTTACCGGGCCGCCGGCTGCCGTCAGCCTGCATCGACACCGGCGCCACATAGGCGCCGACTGCACCGAGATCATCCGCGATAGCGGCCTGCAAGAGCTCGGTCGCCGCAGGCGCCGAAGTCACCACATGCGCGCGGCCGAATTCGGTGGTCCAGCCGCCATCCCCGGTGCGATAGATCACAGCTCCGTCGCGGGTCCGGTTGGCGGTGACCAGAACCGGGCCGGTGATCTTGAGCTTTTTGTCAAGCGGCGAAGTCATTTCCAGGCTTCCTCAAATTTCACTGTCCAACTGTGCGATCCGCTTCCGCCTCGCGCCGTCACCGAACGTCGCCCTGATGGTGCAGCGCAGGGGTCTTCCCGCCTGCGCAATACATAGCGCGAAAAGAGAGCGTTGACTAGAACGATTTTCCATATAGAAGGGTTGACGAGGGCGCAAAATAGAAAAATCTTCTACCATGGAAGAGCGATTGCTTGGAACACAGCCACTACCGATCGGCCGAAAGCGAGATGGTTCTTTTCCTCCCCTCGTCCGGGATGCGCCGGCGGCAAGCGGAGTGAGGCCGATGGACCGCCTCAGCGAGCTCGAAGCACAAAGCATCTTCATCTTTCGGGAGGCGTTCGCGCGGCTCAAGCGCTTGGCGCTGCTGTGGTCGCTCGGGAAGGATTCCAACGTGATGATCTGGCTCGCCCGCAAGGCATTTTTCGGGCGCGTGCCGTTCCCGGCCATGCACGTGGACACCGGAAAGAAATTCCCCGAAATGTATGCTTTCCGCGATCACTACGCGGCCGAATGGAAGCTCGACCTGCTGATCGAGCCCTGCCCGCCGATCGATGCCGTGGATCAGAGCCTGCCGCCGGCCGCGCGCTCGGCAGCGCGCAAGACCGAAGGCTTGAAGCTCGCGCTCGCCAAGCACGGCTTCGACGGCTTGTTCGCCGGCATTCGCCGCGACGAGGAGGCAACCCGCGCCAAGGAGCGGGTGTTCTCGCCGCGCGGCATCGAGGGCGGATGGGACGTGCGCGACCAGCCACCGGAATTCTGGGATCACTTCAACGCATCGCCGCCGCCCGGCGCGCACTTGCGCATTCATCCGATCCTGCATTGGACCGAAGCCGACATCTGGGCCTATACGCGACGCGAGGGCATTCCGATCATCCCGCTTTATCTTGCGCAGGGCGGCAAGCGCTATCGCTCGCTCGGCGACGCCGACATCACCTTCCCGGTCGCCTCGAACGCCGGCACCATCGACGAAATCATTGCCGAGCTCGAATTGACCAAAATCCCCGAGCGCTCGGGCCGCGCCATGGACCACGAGTCCGAGGACGCATTCGAGCGCCTGCGCGTGTCCGGATACTTGTAAGGCCGCCCATGCTGACCGCCACTTCGGAACAGCCCTTGTCGATCCTCGCCGGTGAGCCGGTCGCCACACAGGCAGCGCCGGCCGGGCGCCGTCCGCTCGTGCGCATTGTCATCGTCGGGCATGTCGACCACGGCAAATCAACCCTGATCGGGCGCCTCCTGCATGAAACCGGCAGCCTGCCGGATGGCAAGCTGGAGCAGCTCAAGGCAGTGAGCGCGCGCCGCGGCATGCCGTTCGAGTGGTCGTTCCTGCTCGACGCGTTGCAGACCGAGCGTGACCAGGGCATCACGCTTGATACGACCCAGATCCGCTTCCGCACGGCGGCGCGCGATTTCGTGCTGATCGATGCGCCGGGCCACGCCGAATTCCTGCGCAACATGATCACCGGCGCGTCACAGGCCGATGCGGCGCTCCTCATCGTCGATGCCGCCGAAGGCGTCCGTGACCAGACCCGCCGGCACGGCTACTTGCTGCATCTCCTCGGCGTGCGGCAGGTTGCGGTCGTCATCAACAAGATGGATCGGGTAAACTTTGCGCAAGCGCGCTTTCGCGACATCGAGACGGAAATCTCCACACACCTCACCAATCTCGGACTTACTCCGCTTGCCGTCATCCCGATCTCGGCGCGCGAGGGCGACGGCGTTGCCCGGCGGAGCGACGCGATCGCCTGGTACCACGGGCCGACCGTAATCGAGACGCTCGATGGCTTTTCGCCGGCGCGTCAGCCCGACGAGCTGGCGCTGCGCCTGCCAGTGCAGGCGGTCTACAAGTTCGACGACCGGCGTATCGTGGCGGGACGGATCGAGACCGGGGCTATCGCGGTCGGCGATGAAATCGTGATCATGCCTGCGGGCAAGACCGCCCGCGTTCGCTCTATCGAATCCTGGCCGGAACCGCTCGAGCCGCCGCGCGCGGCCTTTGCGGGACAATCGATCGGCATCACGCTCGACAGCGAGATCTTTCTCGACCGCGGCGACGTGGTCTCGACCGCCGCGGTTCGCCCCAAAGCGGCGCAGCGGCTGCGCGCGCGGGTGTTCTGGCTCAATGAAGAGCCGCTGTCGGTCGGCACAAGCCTTATCGTGCGGATCGGCACTGCGGAGGCGCGTGGCACGATTGCGGCCATCCAGAAGGCAGTCGACCCAGGGGCGCTGTCCGCGACCGAAGCCTCGGCAGTGGCGCAGAACCACGTGGGCGAGATCGATATCACCCTGGCTCGGCCGCTCGCAGTCGATACCCATGCGGTCAACGCCCGCATGGGGCGCATTGTGTTGGACCTGAGGGGGCGCATTTCCGGCGGCGGCCTGGTGCTGACGCTCGATCCGCCCGCCGCGACGGTGCGCGAAAGCACCACCGAAGCGCACGGCACATCGCTCAGATCCGTGCTGTTGCCGGCCGAGCGCGCGGCCCGCGTAGGCCATGGTGGCGCCGTCGTTTGGCTGACCGGCCGCAAAGGCTCCGGCAAATCCGAGCTCGCGCGCGCCTTCGAGCGACGGCTCTTCGATCGCGGCGGCGCGCCGATCGTGCTCGACAGCAACGACCTGGCGCGCGGTCTCAACGCCGATCTCGACAACGGCCCAGCTGATCTGGCCGAGAGCATTCGCCGCATCACCGAGACCGCCGCGCACCTCGCCCGAAGCGGCTTCATCGTGATCGTCGCTGCCCACGCGCCTGCGGCCGAGAGCCGTGCCAGGGCCCGCAAGATCGGCGGCAAGGCTTTCTACGAAGTGCACGTCGACGCCGGAGGCGAGGCCGATCGCGCTTTCGAGGCGCCGGACGCTCCCGATCTCAGGGTCGATGGCGGGCATCGTGCCGAAACAAATTCGCTCGAGATCGAGCAGCTCCTGATCAACGCCGGCGTGATTACCGGTGGCGATCGCCCCCCCGGCGGCGAATTCGCGATTTGATCAGGACCACTGCGCCTCGGCCTGCACTCGTTTAAGCTATTTGAATCTCGTTCCCCCTCCAGCTCGTGGGGTCCCTCATGCCTGCAAATGAAGCATTCAAAACCGCAGCACCACAGCGCGAGACACGCCGCCCCGGTCGCGGTCGCGTGTTCAACTCGATCACCGAAGCAATCGGCGACACTCCGATCGTGCGACTGACGCGGCTGCCGGCGCAGCATGGTGTCAAGGCCAACATTTTCGCCAAGCTCGAATTCTTCAATCCGGCGGCGAGCGTCAAGGATCGCATCGGCGTCGCCATGATCGAGGCGATGGAAGCGGCCGGCTTGATCGGCCCCGACACGGTGCTGGTCGAGCCGACCTCGGGCAATACCGGCATTGCGCTCGCTTTCACGGCTGCCGCGCGCGGCTATCGGTTGATCCTGGTAATGCCGGAATCCATGTCGGTCGAGCGGCGCAAGATACTCAAGCTGCTCGGCGCCGAGCTCTATCTGACACCGGCCGCCCAGGGCATGCGCGGCGCGATCGCCAAGGCGGAGGAGATCCTGCGCGAGTATCCCCGCGCGGTCATGCCGCAACAGTTCAAGCATCTCGCCAATCCGGCGATACACCGCCGCACGACCGCCGAGGAGATATGGAACGATACCAGCGGCGAGATCGACGTGTTCGTGGCCGGCGTCGGCACCGGCGGCACCATTACGGGCGTCGGCCAAGTGCTCAAGCCGCGCAAGCCATCGTTGCGCGTCATAGCGGTCGAGCCCGAGGACAGCGCGGTGCTTTCCGGCGGGCAGGCAGGCCCGCACAAGATTCAAGGGCTCGGCGCAGGCTTCATCCCGGACATTCTCGACCGCTCGGTGATCGACGAGGTGGTCACGATCAGCAATCAGACTGCGTTTGATACCGCCCGCGCCCTGGCGCGCCTGGAAGGCATACTGGGCGGCATCTCGTCGGGGGCCGCAGTCGCGGCTGCGCTGGAAGTCGGCAAGCGCCCCGCCCTCGCGGGCAAGAACATCGTGGTCGTGGTGCCATCATTTGCCGAGCGTTATTTGTCGACTGCGCTGTTCGAGGGGGTGTGAGTTCTGGGCTTGCGTAGACCGCTCTTTGACCGATGTTCCCTTCCAGCTTGAGCTTCACACACTTGCTTCCTCAAAGCCGGATCGACAACGCACTCAGCGCATCCCAGATCAGCACCGCCGGCGGACCGAACACGATGTCGATCACGTTGGCCATGCGCGAGGAGAGGCGGTCGGCGGGATCGAGCTTGCGGCGAACCTTGATGAAGCGCGCGCCCGCACGACGCGCCAACAACCCGTCGGTCAAATCCTTGTCGCCGATCACCACCATCGGCCTGCCCTTGCGCTCGAGGCTCGCGATCGCTTGCAGGCTCGGCTTGCGGAACAGGACCGGGCAGATGCTCACCTGCAATTGCGCCCCGAGCATCGCCAGGCGCTCGGCATAATTGCCGCGGCGGCTGTTGGAGCAGAGGCAGATCTCGTTTCCTCGGGACTTTATCTCGTTCACTTTCGCGACCGCTTCCGGAGGGGCGACCTGCCCGGCGTCAGGCACGATGGTGCCATCGACGTCGAGAACGACCACCGCATTGGCGAACGCGAAGTCTTGTTGCTCGAAATATAAAAGCTGGCTCATCACCAGTCTAGTTGTTCTCTGAAGAGTGAAGTCGAATCAGGCCGCCCGCCGCGCTGCTTGAATCAGCGCGACGATCCGCTCCGGCGTGATCGGCGCCTCCGCGACGCGGACGCCGAACGGCGATAGCGCGTCTTCGACCGCGGACAGAAGGGCAGCGATCGCCGGGATGGTGCCGCCCTCGCCTGCACCCTTGATGCCGAGCGGATTGAGCGGGCTCGGCGTCGTCATATGCAGCACCTCGACATTGGGCGAGCAGGTTGCGAGCGGCAGCAGATATTCGCCGAAGTTCGTCGATAGCGGCTGCGCCTGCCCGTCATAGAACATCCGCTCGAAGAACGCATTGCCCAGTCCATGAATGACGCCGCCGATCACCTGGCCTTCGACCACCATCGGATTGATCACATGTCCGCAATCGTGCATCACCACATAACGCAGCACCTGCACATTTCCGGTTTCGATATCCACCTCGACCTCGGCGACATGCGTGCCGTTCGAATAAGTCGACTGGTCGGGCGTGAAATGGCTCGCCGCCTCGAGCCCGGGGCTCGGACCGCCGGCCATGGAATAGCCCGGCATGCCGACCGCGCGCGCCGCAATCTCGCGGAAGCTCTTCTTCATGTCAGAGCCGGCGATCTTGGCGTGACTGTCCTCCAGCACGATGTCATCCGCGGAAGCCTCCATCATCTCGGCGGCGAATTGCTTGATCTTGTGCGCAAGCTCCTTGGCGGCGAGATGCACCGACGATCCGGCGTTAACAGCCGTGCGCGCCGCAAACGAGCCGACCCCAAGCGCGGTCGCAGCCGTATCGCCGGTCACGACGGTGATGTCGTCGGGCGTCAGCCCGAGATGATCGGCGGCGATCTGCGCGAGCGTGGTCTTGTGCGATTGCCCCTGCGGGGTTGCGCCAGTCGCCACCGTGACCTTGCCGCTGGTCGATACGCGTGCAGTCGCGCTCTCGTAAGGTCCCAGCCCCGTCGCCTCGACCGCATTGGCGATGCCGATGCCGATATACCGGCCCGCCGCACGCGCCGCTCTTTGCCGCGCCGGAAACCCCGCATAGTCGGCCGCCGCAAGCGCCTGCTCCTGGCAGGTCGGATAATCGCCGCTGTCATAGGTCACCGGGCGGCCGTCGCGGAAGATGATGCCGACCCGGTAGGGCATCTGCTCCGGCCTGATAAAATTGCGGCGCCTGACCTCGGCGCGATCGAGATTCAATTCGCGCGCCACGCGGTCCATCAGCCGCTCCATCACCACCGCAGCTTGCGGGCGGCCCGCACCGCGCACCGGCGAGGTCGGCACTTTGTTGGTGAAGGCGACCGCGACATCGAGATGGAAGCTCGGGATGACATAGGGGCCAGGCACCGAGGTCGCGGCGATCCACGGCAGCACGACGCCCCACGGCATGTAGGCGCCGGCCTCGTGGGTCAGGCGGCCTCGCACCCCGAGGATGCGCGCCTCGTCGTCGACCGCGATCTCCATGCCCCAATGCTGATCGCGTTCCTGCTGAGTAGAGAGGAAGTTCTCGCGCCGGTCTTCAATCCATTTGACCGGCCGCTTGAGTGCGAGCGCTGTCGCGGCGAGCGCGCCGTATTCGGCATAGAAGCTGCCCTTGGGGCCGAAGCCGCCGCCGACGTCGGGCGTCACGATGCGCAGCTGATGATCAGCCCAATCGAGCAGGTCGAGCAGCACGCGTTTGTGGCGATGCGGCCCCTGCGAGGAGACGTAGATGGTGAGCGCCTCGCCCATGGGATCCGGCGCCGCGATCATTCCGCGGCACTCGAGGAAGAACGGTCCACCGCGATGCTGGAACAGCTGCTCGCGAAAAGTATGCGGCGCCCGCGCGAAGGCGGCATCTGCATTGCCGACATTCACCGGAATCACCGCGGCGAGATTGGATGGTGCGTCCCGATGGGCGAGCGGCGCGCCGGCTTTGAGCGCCGCGACACAATCCGACACCGCCGGCAGCGGCTCGAAATCGATCTCGACCAGCGCCGCCGCGTCCTCGGCGAGATAGCGAGTCTCGGCCACAACGATCGCGATCGGCTCGCCGACAAAACAGACTTCGTCTTTGGCGAGGCAATAAGGCATCAACGGCTGCTTGATGGCTGGGCTCGGCACCAGGAGCGGCACCGTCTGCCGCTGCATCGACAACGGCAGGTCAGCGAAGGTGATGACCGCGTGCACGCCAGGAAGCGACAGTGCGGCGCGCTTGTCGATGCCGCGGATGCCGGCATGCGCGTGCGGGCTGCGCAGCACCACAGCATGAAGCAAGCCCGGCAACACGATGTCATCGACATAGCACCCGCGCCCGGTGAGGAAGAGAGGATCCTCCTTGCGCTTGATGCTCGAGCCGAACCACCCCATCGGTGCTGCTCAACCTTCGACCTTGCGCACGGGCGTCTCGGGTTTCAAACCTTCGCGCTGGCGGAGAAGCGTTTCCTTGCCGGTCTCTTCCCACGCGCCGCGCACGGCGCGCTCCGCGTAGCTGTCCCAGCGCTCGATCCAGTCACCGAGCGGATAACCGTGCCAGGGCGCCTTCAACGCGATGGGCGGCAGGCCGAGCTTTGCCCACAGCGACTGAGCTCGCTCCATGAATTCCCGCTTCGGCAGTGCCAGCGGCGCCATCGGGCCTTTGCGCGTCGCGTCGATGAGCAGCTTGGAGGCGCGGCCGCCCTGCGAATATTGCGACCCCTGATCGCCACCGTGATAGGGCGCGATCTGCACATCCTCGATCGGATTACACCGATAGGCAATTGCCCACAGCACCGCATCGAGATTGGCCGGGTCGATATCCTCGCTGATGCCGATGATGAGCTTGCCGAAGTAGGACTGGAAGGCAGCGGCACCATGCAGGCCGCGCCAGACTTCGCTGCGCGCCGTGCCGGGCGCGTATTGCACAAAAATCACCGGGCGGAGATTGGTGAACGGCTCGTGCAGCACCACGCGCCTGACGCCGCGCACCGACAGCGTGTCCTTGAGATGGGAGAGAAAAAGCGGCTCGTAGGCGACCTTCTTGACCAGGCTCGATTCGCTCGGCGTCACCTGGCTGATGATCGAGGCAAACACCGCTTTGTGTCGATGCGTGATCGCGGTCACCTGCATCGGCATGTTGAAAGCCTCGAGCGCCACATAGCCGTTGCTTTCACCGAATGGCGCCTCCGGCTCGAGCCTCTGCGTGTCGATCAAGCCTTCGATGACGATCTCGCTATCGGAGGGAACATCGATGTCGATGGTCCGGCATTTGGCAATGGGCACGCCGCGGCCGGCAAGCGCACCGGCGACGGCCAACTCGTCGAGGTCGGTCGCAAGCTTCTGGGCGCCGGTGAACATCACGACCGGTGCGGCACCGACCACAATGGCGATCGGCATCGGCTGTTTGCGCTCCTGATATTTCTGCCAATGCAAGAAGCCGCCGGCGCCGCCCGGGCGCGCCACCATACGCACCACCAGCCGGTCGGGAGCCTTGAGCGCCGCCCGATAGGTGCCGCTGTTCTGGATCCCGGAATCCGGGTCCTTGGTGATGCAGCATGTCGCCGTCAGGTACGGCGCGGAATCAAAGCCAGGCGTCGAGACCGGCACTGGCAGCAGCTTGAGCCCACCATTCGGTGCGCGTAGCGCCTCGCCGGTGATGACGACTTCCTGGCAGGCGGGTAACGTCGCCCACACCGGAGGGATCGGGTTGGCGATTGCATCGAGCCAGGCAGCGCCAATCTCCTCCACCGGGCGGCGCATGCCAAGCGAATAGATCTCGGCCGAAGCCGCAATCGCGCCGACCACGACCGGCATGTCGTAGCGGTGACCACTGCCGTCGACCACATTGGTGAACAGGAAGGCCCGCCGCTCGGCTTCCGGAATGCCGCCGATGAACTGCAGGCGCACGAGAGGATGCAGCTCGCTGTCCTTGTCGACCGGATGATCGACGCGCACGAGCAAGCCTCGTGCCTCGAGGTCGGCCAAATGCTGCTGCAGGTCAAGCCGCGGCCGCGTGTCCGCGTCAGTCCGGCCCTCGACGACAACCACGTCATCCATGCTTCACACGATCCGACCCGAATGGCACGCGATTGCTCAGGCACGCCTTATGGGCTCGAGCATGGATTTTTTCCAGTCATTTCAATCAGACGAGCTGCAGGCGCAAATTACTCCGCTTTCGCGCCGGAGGCCTTGACGACCTTGCCCCATTTCTCGGTTTCCTCGGCGACAAATCTACCGAGTTCCTCCGACGAGCCGGGCAGCACCTTGGTGCCCAAATCGAGCAAGCGGGTCCTGATTTTTTCGTCCGCCAGAACCTCGCTGACCTCCTGGTTGAGCTTTTTGATGATATCGGCAGGCGAACCCTTGCGCAGCCCGATAGCGAACCATTGGCTGGCGTCGTAGCCGGGGACGAAGTCGGCGACGGTCGGCAGATCCGGTAATCCCTCGAAGCGCGTCGTCGTCGTCACCGCAAGCGCGCGTATGCGACCGGCGCGGATATGGTCGATCGCCGCCGGCGCGCTGCCGAAGAATATCTGCACTTGGCCGCCAAGCAGATCCGCCACTGCCGGCCCGGCGCCGCGATAGGGCACGTGCGTCATGTCCACCTTGGCCATGACCTTGAACAGCTCGCCGGCGAGATGGGACGGATTGCCGACGCCTGCCGATGCCATGGGGATCTTGCCCGGATGGGCTTTGGCGTAGGCGATGAACTCGGGCACGGTCTTCGCCGGGACGGACGGATGCACCATCATCACCAGCGGCCCGCGGATCAGCCCGACCACCGCAATGTCGTTGATGAAGTTGAAGCTCAGCTTCTCGTAGAGCGTGGCATTGATGGCGGCGGCGCCGTCGGTCCCGAGCAGGGTGTAGCCATCGGCCGGCGCGCGAATGACCAACTCGGTCGCAAGGTTGCTGCCCCCGCCCGGCCGATCCTCGACGATGTATGTGTGCCCGAACCGCGCCGTCAGCTCCTGACAGGTCAGGCGCACGAAAATGTCGGTCCCGCCGCCGGCCGCGTAGCCGACGATGACGTGGATCGGCCGATTCGGATAGATTTGCGCTCCAGCGATCTGCGGAGCAAAGGGGACTGCGGCACTCGCTGCCGCCAATTGTAGGAGGCGTCTTCGAGGAATTGCCATGGTGCACCCCGGCAAATCGTCACCCTCTCGAAAGAAAGAGTGTGCGCCGGACCATCAGGAGTTGCAAGACTCGGTTTTGATGGACTCTCCACCTCCCTGGGCACGCGAAATCTCGCGCCTCGCGCTCAAAGGTGAGAGCGAGCGGCTGTTGATCGAAGGGCGCGCCCCACCGCCGAGTTGACGTCGGAAAGTGGCCACTGGCGGCCCGTTTGTGTTAGGATGAGTAGATCGAATTGCTAACGAGAACTGACGCTCCAGGAGATTGCGATGAAGTTCAAGGCTCTCACGATGATCACGACCGGCACGGCGCTGGCGTGCTTGATCGCCAGCAGCGCCATGGCGCAAACAGGCGGAACGTTGAGCGGCCGCGTGGCGTCGGCGGAAGAAGGCGCCATGGAGGGCGTGCTGGTCAGCGCCAAGAAGGATGGCTCAAACATCACTGTCACGGTGGTGAGCGACGAAAAGGGCGAGTACAGCTTTCCCCCAGGCCGGCTCGAGCCTGGTCACTACAGCATCGCAATCCGTGCCGCCGGTTACGATCTCGACGGCCCGAAGGCGGTCGAGATCGCGGGCGGCGGCGCCAAGGCCGATCTCACGCTCAAGAAGACCAAGAACCTCGCCAATCAGCTCACCAATGCGGAATGGATTTTGAGCGCGCCAGGGCCTGAGAACGTCAAGGCCAATCTTATCAATTGCGTCGAGTGCCACACGGTGCAGCGCATCTTCGCCTCGACCCACGATGCCGCCGAGTTCAAACAGATTTTCCGCCGCATGGGCACCTATTCGCCCGGCTCGACGCCGATCCATCCACAGCCGCTCCTGCCAGGTCCGCGTGGCGAGCGCCCGCCAATCCCGGAATCTCAATTCGATGTCACTGCGAATTGGCTCGAAACCGTCAACATGAGCGGCTCGGATGAGCGCCGCTTCGAGCTCAAGACGCTGCCGCGGCCCAAGGGCGCCGCCACCAAGGTCATCTACACCGAGTACGACCTGCCGCGAAAAGAGACGCAGCCGCACGACGTGATCGTCGATCAGGACGGCATGGTCTGGTACTCGGACTTCAGCAATCAATTCGCCGGCGTGATGGATCCGAAGACCGGCAAGGCGACCGAGATCGCAATCCCGGTGCTCAAGCCCGAGCAGCCTAGGGGCGGCCTCGATATCGAGTTCGATCCCGGACAGAAGAATGTCTGGCTTTCGTTGATGTACCAGGCGGGTGTCGCGCGCATCGACCGCAAGACCCACGAGGTCACCATGTACCCGTTCCCCAAGGAATGGCAGTCGGCCTCGACGCAAGCCTCCATGGTGTCGCCGCAGCATTCGGATGCTGACGGCAAGGTGCTCACCAACAATCAGGAAATGCACGGAGTCTACCGGCTAGATGTGAAGAGCGGCGCGTACGAGGATCTCGGTCAGTCAAAGGATCTCGGCGGGCGGCAGATCTCGGCCTACGGGATGCCGACGGATCAACAGAACAACGTCTATCAGCTCGAATTCGGCGGCATGAGCATCGGCTATCGCGATCTCAAGACCGGCACGACAACGATCTTCCGCACGCCGATCAACGGCTCGCGCCCACGCCGCGGCCGGGTCGACGAGCAAAATCGCCTTTGGTTCGCCGAATATGGTGGCAACGCCATCGCGCTGTTCGATCCGAAGACTGCCGCCATCAGGGAGTATCCACTTCCAACCAAATTCGGCGATCCGTATGACGTGGTGCCGACCAAGGATGCCTCCCAGGTGTGGACCGGCTCGATGGTCAACGACCGTGTCGCGCGGCTCGACACCAAGAGCGGACAGATCACGGAGTATCTGCTGCCGCGCCCGACCAACGTCCGCCGCGTCTTCGTCCAGGAAGGCGGCGTGCTTCCGGTGCTCTGGGTCGGCAGCAACCACGGCGCCTCGATCGTCAAGGTCGAGCCGCTGCAGTAAGCAATCCACGGCGGACACTGCTCGTAGGGCGCCCTTGTGGGCGCCCGCCGCTTGCTGGTTGCAGGGCGGCTACAAGGGCCGCCCCTGCGCACCTCTACCCCTTCGGCTTTGCCGCAAACGCTGACCCGCGCACGCACATGCGCCCGCGCGGATCCTGCCAGAGCTTCTCTGTTGCGTGCAGGTGGCCGAGCGCACGCGCAACGGTGCGGAAGTCATAGCTCGAGAAGCGCTCGGCGATATCGGTGTAGTACAGCGGCTCCTTGGCGATGAGGTCTAGTATCTGCTGGGCTAGCGCGGCGACCGCGGCTTCATCCCCGGCCTTGCCAGCGGCGTCCGCCTTACCCTTCACGTAATCCTCGATCTTTGCGGTCTCCGCATACGCATAGGTGATGCGCTCGTAGTGCTCGCGCGGGATGCCCTCCGGGATGGTGGCATCGATGCCGACCTTGGCGCCGGTCGGCACCACGCCGAAGCCCTGCGGCAGGCTCGGATCGAGCGGCTTGGCGCGCGCATTGCCGACGATCATGATGTCGCGGTCACCCTGCACGCGCGTGGCAATCGCCCATTCCACATCCATCGGATCAAACACGTCGATATCGTCATCGACTACCACCACGTGCTTCAAATCCATCACCGAGAGCGCGGCCAGAAGCGCGTTCTTGGCCTCGCCCGGCTGCTTCTTGATCGAGATCACCGCGTGCCAGAAGGCGCAGCCGCCCAGCGTGACATTGATGTCCTTTGCGACGACGCCCGCGGTCTTGAGCGCCTGGCGGATCGCCGCATAGCGGGTCGGCGCCGCAAGCCAGGTGTTCTCCCATGGCATGTGCAGATTGTAGTAGATCGCGTCGCGTCGCATGGAGATCGCTTTGATGCGCACCAGCGGGTTCCAGTGCAGCCCACCCATCAGGCGCGTGAACTCGCCGAAGCGGCCCTCGGGCCAAGTCCAGCCGGTGGGGAGGATTTCCGCCTCCAGCACGATCTCGGCATCCGCAATGTAAGGCAGGTCGATGGTCTGGCACGGCGCGAGCTCGATCGGAGCGCCGCGCAAGCCGCCGGCAATCGCCATCTCGTCGACGCCCAGGGGGGCCCGATAGCCGGAGCCGGTGATCTCGATCGGATGCGTGCCGATCGAGATCGAGATCGGCAGCGCGCGCTGCTCCGCATAGGCGCGCTGGGCGAACATCCGCATATTGTTGGGCGTGACGATGTCGATGCCGGTGAGGTTCTTCTCCTTGACGATGAAGCGATAGATGCCGCTGTTGATGCCGAATTCCGGATCATGGGCGATCACCACGCCGGCCGTGATCATCGGGCCGCCGTCGTAGATCGACGACATCGGGATCGGCAGCTTGAACAGGTCGACGTCCTCGCCCAAGAGCACCACCTCGCGCGTCGGCGAGGTCTTCACGTAACGCGGCGGGACCGGCGAGGCGATCGCCTGTTGCAGCTTGTCCTCGATCTCCCGATAAGTCTCGCAGCCGAGCGCCATGATGGCGCGCTCGCGCGAGCGGATGATGCCGGAGACAACCGGCATGTCGTAGCCGATGACATTGTGGAAAAAAAGCGCCGTCTTGGCCTGATCGACGAGGGTGGCGATATGGCGGATGTCCACCGGCTGATGCAGGTCGACGAGATCGCCGGTCTGACGCAGACGATCGAGAAACTGGCGGAAATTCTCCTGCATGCGTGGTCTCCGAAATCGGGTCTTTCCAAGAAAGACGGCGGGAGTTGTCGGGAGGGCTTCTCATAAGCTACTGAGATCAGATCGCAACAGCAATCCGAACGGGGGCGCGAGTGGCAGCCGACACAGCCTGGACCGAAACGACCGTGCCGGGAAAGACCATGCGGGCGCTGGTGCTGCGCCGCCACGGCAGCCGCGACGACCTTGAGCTCAGCGCGGACTACCCGCGGCCGCAGGCCAGCGACGGTCATGTGGTGATCCGCGTACGGGCCTCTTCGTTCAACTATCACGATGTGTTCACGGTCGTCGGCATGCCCGGCATCAAGGTGCCGCTGCCGGTCGTCATCGGGCTCGATATGGCGGGAGAGATTGCCGAGATCGGCGCGGGCATCACCGGCTGGAAAGTCGGCGACCGCGTGCTGGTCAATCCGGTCAACAAGAAGAAGGGCCTCATGGGCGAGATGCTCGACGGCGGCATGGCGGAATACTGCCTGGTCGCCGCCGATCAGCTGGTCGCCATGCCGGACGCGGTGACCTTCGAGGAGGCGGCTTCCCTCCCGGTGGCCTACGGCACCGCGCACCGCATGCTCATCACGCACGACACCGTCAAAGCCGGCGAGCGCGTGTTGATCTTAGGCGCGAGCGGCGGCGTCGGCACCGGCTGCGTCATATTGGCGAAGCTCTTGGGTGCCCACGTCATCGCCTGCACCAGCGGCGAGGAGAAAGCGAAAGCCTTGCGCGCGCTCGGCGCCGACGAGGTGATCAACTATCGCGAGGTCGACTTCTCGAAATGGGCGATCGAGAAATACGGTAAGCCGCAGCGCCGCTCGTATGAGGGCGGCGTCGACGTGGTGGTCAATTTCACCGGCGGTGATACCTGGCATCCGTCGCTGCGCTGCCTCAAGCGCGGCGGCAAGCTCTTGGTTTGCGGCGCGACCGCCGGCTATGACCCGAAGGAGGACCTGCGCTACGTCTGGAGCTTCGAGCTCAAGATCATCGGCTCCAACAGCTTCTACGATGAGGACCTTAAAGGGCTGATGCAGCTCATTGCTGGGCGAAAGATCAAGCCGGTCATCGACAAGGTGCTGCCGCTCGAACAAGCAAAGGAAGGCTTGCGGCTGATCCAGGACCGCGAAGTGATCGGCAAGGTGGTGGTCACGCCTTAAGGCGTGACCACCATGGCCGGACTTGTTCCGGCCATCTCGACTTGTTGCTCTGAAGTAAGGCGTGGATGGCCGGAACAAGTCAGAACAAGTCCGGCCATGACTTGGAGGATTGGCCTATGAGCGATGAGCTCACTATCGAAAAAGTCCAGGAACTCATCACCCGTGCGCCGTATCACCGCTGGCTGGGCCTCAAGGTCGTGGCACTTCCCCCCGATGGCATCGAGCTCACCGCGACCTGGCGCGACGAATGGGTAGTCAATCCGGACGCCCGCTACACCCATGGGGGCGTGCTGGCGGCGCTGATCGACCTCGCCGCCGATTGGGCGATGGTGCGCAAGACCGGTCGCGGCGTTCCGACCATCGATCTGCGCGTCGACTATCACGCGGCCGCCATGCCGGGCGATCTCACCGCACGCGGCAAGGTGATCCGCTTCGGCAGCCAGTTCTCGACCGCCGAAGCGCAGGTGCTCGACCTCGGCGGCAAGCTCCTGGCGAGCGGCCGCGGCACCTATTTCACCGCGCCACCGAAAGCCTGAACCCGCCAGCGATGACACGCTTCCGCAATCTCGGCGACTTGATCGATCGCAGCCGCGACCTCGCCAAGACCGCGGTCATCGATCTGGGCGGCGAGGCGGGCGAGCGCAACTTCAGCTACGCCGACATCGACGCGCTGGCGAATGGCGTTGCCCGCAGCCTGCTCGCCCGCGGGTTAAAACGCGGTGAGCGGGTCGCGATCCTCTCGGCCAATCGCGGCGAATATCTTGCCGCTTATTACGGGATCATGCGCGCCGGCCTTGTCGCGGTGCCGATCAATTTCAAGTTCCCGCGCGCCACCATCCATTTCATCCTGCGCGACTGCAGCGCCAAGCTTGTACTTTGCGATTCGCTGCGCGCCGCCGACTGCCAGATCGAGGGGGTCGCCCGCGTCTGGTTCGGCATCGAGGGCAAGGGCGGCTTCGAGCGTTTCCTCGACCTCGGACCATTCGAGGCGGTCGATCCGACGGCGAATGAGCCGGCCATGTTTCTCTACACCTCCGGCTCGACCGGCACGCCCAAGGGCGTGGTGCTGTCGCATCAAAGCCATATCTGGGTGGTCGAGACCCGCCTCGGCACCCAAGACCTCTCGCGCCATCGCTATCTCATCGCAGCGCCCCTCTATCACATGAATGCGTTGGCGCTGAGCAAGCTTGCCTGTGCGGGCCACGCGAGCATCGTGCTGCTGCCGCAATTCACCGCGCGCAGCTATATCGCGGCGATCGAGCGCTACCGCTGCACTTGGCTCACCGCCGTCCCGCCGATGCTCGCCATGATGCTGCGCGAGCAGGAGCTGCTCGCACGGACCGATCTTGCGAGCGTCGAGTTCGTCCGCATGGGCTCGGCGCCGGTAAGCGCGAGCTTGATGGCGGCCATTCGCCGCGCGCTGCCGCAAGCCCAGATGACCAACGCCTATGGGACCACCGAGGCTGGACCGGTGGTGTTCGGCCCGCACCCGCAAGGCCTGCCCCAGCCGGAGCTCTCCGTCGGCTATCCGCACCCGCAAGTGCAGCTGCGGCTCACCGCCGAGGATGGCCGCGAGGCGGAGCAAGGCGTGCTGGAGATGAAATGCCCCGCGCTGATGCTCGGCTATCATAACCGTCCAGACGTACCCTCCCCGTTCACCACGGACGGTTACTACGTGACCGGAGATGTGTTCCGGCGCGATGTCCAAGGCTTCCATTACTTCGTCGGCCGCACCGATGACATGTTCGTTTCGGGCGGCGAGAACATCTATCCAACCGACATCGAGCGCGTGCTGGAACGTCACCCGGACGTGGCGCAGGCCTGCGTGGTGCCGGTCGATGACGCGATCAAGGGCCAGAAGCCGGTGGCTTTCGTGGTTCCGAAAGCCGGCCGTGCACCCAGCGATGGAGAGATCAAACGCTTTGCGCTTGCCAATGCGCCGGCCTACCAGCATCCGCGCTTTGTCTGGTTCTTGAGCGAGCTGCCGCTCGCATCGACCAACAAGCTGGATCGCAACGCCTTGCGTGCGCTCGCTCAAGAGCGCTTTCGCGAGAAGGCGTGAGGCTCGCCCGTGAGCACCCCGTTTGATCGTCGGCTGCCATGTGGTGATGAAATTTTCCTCGACCATGTCGGCCATTTCGTGCACGACGTAGAGGCCGCCTGCGCCGCACTTGCACGCGCCGGCTTCGCCCCGACGCCGCTGTCGATTCAGACACAGCCTGGTCCGGCAGGCGGCGCGCCGCGCCTCACCGGCACCGGCAATGTCACCGCGATGCTTGCGCACGGCTATGTTGAGGTCCTTTTCAAGACTGCTGATTCCCCGCTTGGGTTGGAGCTCAACGCGGCTTTGGCGAGATACGCAGGCGTTCATCTGGCCGCCTTTGCGGTTGCGGACGCGGAGAGAGAGCAGCAGCGGCTTGCGCGGGACGGATTCCGCGTTCGTCCCGTGGTGCATATGCAGCGCCCCGTGGAGACCGTCGGCGGGCTCGGCACCGCCGCCTTCACGGTCACACGGCTTGAGCCCGGCGAAATGCCGGAGGGTCGCATCCAGCTGCTCACGCATCATACCGAGCAGCTGGTGTGGCAGCCGCGCTGGCTCTTACATCCGAACGGTGCGCTGCGCCTCGACAGCGTCGTCATCGCGGTACCCGATCCGGAGGAAGCGGCTGCGCGCTTTGCTCGTCTAGCCGGCCGTTCCGCGCATAAATGCCTCCACGGGTACATAATCGAGTTGGACCGCGGACGCGTCGAGCTCGTGCGCGCGGAAGCATTTGCCGAGATGCTGCCCGACATTCCGTCGCTGCCATTCATCGGCGCCTACCGGCTGCGGGTCGCTTCGCTGGCGATTGCGAAGCAATGCCTTGAGCAAGCCGGGCTGGAACCGCGACCGCTGGGAGGAGATCTGGTCTGCCGGTTTCCGCCGGAACTCGGATGCGGCATCTGGTTGTTCAGCTCCGCCGACGAGAGCCGCGCAGATCCGCGATGATCGCGCGCGCCGCGTTATGGCCTGGCGCCCCGGTGACGCCGCCGCCCGGATGCGCACCAGCGCCGCAATGATAGAGGCCTTTCACCGGAGAGCGGTAGTCCGCATAGCCGAGCGCGGGCCGAGCCCAGAACAATTGGTCGAGCGTGAGTGCCCCATGAAAGATGTCGCCGCCGGTCAAGCCGAACACCTGCTCCAGGTCGAGCGGGCTCAAGGCCGTACGCGCGATGACGCTCGCTTTGAAGCCGGGCGCATAGCGCTCGACCATGTCGATCATCAGGTCGGCGACCTCCGCGCGCGCATCATTCCAGGAGCGTCCATCAGGCAATTGCGGGGCAACGTGCTGGCAGAACAGGCTTGCTACATGGGCGCCTGATGGCGCGAGGCCCGGGTCCAGAGTTGACGGAATGAGCATTTCGATGATCGGTGCGCGGCTCACGCCGGTCAGGCGCGCGTCGCAATAGGCACGATCCATGTAGGCCAAGCTCGGCGCCATGATGATACCGGCGGTGTGATGATCCGCCATTTCGCTACCGGGCAGCGCCGAAAAACTCGGCAGCCGCGACAGCGCGACATTCATCCGGAACGTGCCGGAGCCGCAGCGCCACAGTTGCATGCGGCGCAAGAAATCCGCGGCAACCGCGCCGTTCGGCACCATTGTCGTATAGAGCAGCCGCGGATTGACGTTGGCGGCAACCGCGCGGGCATGCACGCTGCGCCCATCGGCGAGCTTCACACCGGTGACGCCGCCCTTCTCGACCAGGACCTCCCTGACCGGCGCATCGGTCTCCACGTCAACGCCGGCGGCGCGGGCCGCGCGCGCCATGGCTTGGCTGATCGCCCCCATGCCGCCCATCGCGTGGCCCCAGCTGCGCTTCTTTCCGTTCACCTCCCCGAAGGCGTGATGCAGCAGCACGTAAGCGGAGCCCGGCGTGTAGGGGCTCGCATAGTTGCCGACGATCGAATCGAAGCCCAGCCAAGCCTTGGTGATCTCACCTTCAAACCAGCCATCCAGATAATCGCCGGCCGACTTAGTGAAGAGATCGAAGAGCGTATGCAGATTTTCCGTGGACAGCGCGCGAAGCCGGTTGCCCAGGCGCGCGGCTTTCAATATTTCACTGAGTGTTTTGCGGTTGAAGCCTCGGCTGAAATTCGGTGGCGCCTCCAGCACCAGCTCACGAAGCAAATCGGCATTGGCATCGAGCTCGCGGGAGAAGGCGTCGAACCGGGCGGCGTCAGCCGGACTGAACTTGGCGATGCCCGCCTCGGTGCGGCCCTCGGCGACCAACAGATACGGGCCGTCCGGTGTCGGGAGGAAATTCTGCGCACGACGTTCGACGATTTTCAATCCATGATCGAACAGGCGAAGGTCGGAGATGACCTTGGGATTGAGCAGGCTGACCGTATAGGCGGCGACCGAATTGCGGAAACCGGGATGGAACTCTTCAGTGACTGCCGCGCCGCCTACGACGGCGCGACGCTCCAGCACCTTGACGGAAAACCCCGCCATGCCGAGATAGGCTGCGCAGGTGAGCCCGTTGTGGCCCGCCCCAATGATGGCGACATCGTAGGTCTGCATGGAAGCCTTCTCATCTTGCGCCAGACCCGCACGCCAGGCATCGATCGGCATTCAGGCATGGACATAGCTTAATCTCATGGCTGCGCAAAGATCACGGCCGGCGCAGACGCGCATCGGCAGGTCGCTCTCGGGGCTCGGCATGTTCGCCTGCGCGCCGATCAAGAAGGGGCAGTTCATCGCCCGCTACAGCGGCCGCAAGATCGACACCGACACCGCGGACGAGCTCAACAACAAATACCTGTTCGAGATCAATTCGCGCTGGACCATCGACGGCTCGAGCCGGCGGAACATCGCACGCTACATCAACCATTCCTGCCGGCCGAATTCCGAGCCCTACTTCGTCGGGCATGTGATCAAGATCCGGGCAATCAAGAACATCAAGCCGGACGAGGAGATCACCTACAACTACGGGCGCGGCTATTTCGATTGCTTCATCAAGGCAGTGGGCTGTAAGTGCATCGCCTGCCTGAAGAAGAAGGCCAAGGCACGCGCCGAGGCGCGTGCGAAGGCTGCACGGAAGAAGAAGCGCCTGGCGGCGGCGGCAAAGCGGCGCGCATAGAGCGCTCCGGCGAAAGAGTGGGGCACGTCGTCCCGGCCGAGCGGAGCGAAGAGCCGGGATCCATACTGCTACGCGCTATCGAGAGCGTACAGCAGTAGGGGTTCTTGCTTTCGCAGGGACGACCGCAGTCTGTGGTCTATCTCAAGCCCCCAGCCACTCCAGGCTTTTCTCATTCTCGAGATTGAGCAGGCGCTCCAGCACCGTCTCGGCATCGGGAAGCTTGCGGGTGAGCATCAGGAACTTCTGGCGCATGGCGGCGCGATCGAACGGCCGGGCCGGCGTTCCCATGAAGGCATCGACTCTTCGCGTGAGCTCGCGCCCGTCATGGGTCAGAATCGTTACCGTGCTCGCCATGTCGCCATGGCCCGAATGCGACGGATCCGGCTTGACGGTCACGCGGCGGCAGAGCGAGCGGATCGCCGGATCGTTGAGCGCATGCTCGCCGAACGAGGCGGGATCGCGCGGATCGCGGTAGAGCGCGAGCGCGACGCAGAACGGCGTTGAATACTGCGACATCATCACGTCGCTCGGCTCAGGAATATTGTTGACCTCCGCCATTCGCTTCTCGCCAACCACCGTCACGGATTTGACGTCGTCGCCGCTGATCTTGTGCTCGGCCGCGAGCTCGCGAACCGCTTCGACGGCACGCTGCGCGGTAATGTGACAGGCATAGCGCTTGAGGCAAATGTTGAGGGTCACGAAGCGCTCGCCGAGCCCGCGCGTGAGCTGCGATAGATCGAAATCGCTGCAGAAGACGCGCAGAAAGCCAGCTTTGCCTTCGAGCACGCTGGAAGGACCCGTGAAGCCGCCGCTGGCTAGATTCGCGGCCAATACGCCCGCCTCACAGGCGTGCCCGATGTGGAGGCGCTTGACCATGGCGCCGGTGCCGGAGCGGGCGAATTCCATCAAGCCGCCGCAGAGCGAACCGGCAATGCCGAGCGCGTTGGTCATTTTCTCCGCGTCGAGCTTGAGGAACCGCCCGGCCGCAATGGCCGCGCCGAACGGGCCAGTGGTGCCGGGCGCATGGAAGCCGTGCGCCTCGTTGCTGTGCTTGGTCGCCCAGCCGATACGGATCATCACTTCGGCACCGGCCACCACCGCAGCGATGAGATCGCGCCCGCTGCCGCCTAATTCCTGCGCCATGGCGAGTCCGGGCGGCAACATGGTGGCGCCGCCGTGCACGCCGGCGCCCGGATTGATCACCACATTGTCGAGCTCGAAGGCATGCGAAAGCGTCCCATTGGCAAGCGCCGCCGCGGCCGGCTGCACGGCAGGGCCAGAAGCGCCGAGGATCCGGCTCTTGCCGCCGGCGCCGGCCTGGCGCGCATAGCCAATCATGATGGCGCTCCAGGGAATTGTGTTCCCGTAGATGATGGCGGCTGCCGTGTCGATGATGCAGTCCTTGGCGCGCGCTATGACCTCGGGCGGCAGGTCCTCGTAGCGCAGGTTGGCGGCATAGCGGGCAAGCTCGATCGTCTCGTTTGACACGCGTTGAATCTCCGACGTGATGGGTGCGGCCAGACGGACCGCCGAAGGGGATTGCAGAACTAGGACATATCCCGCAGGCTTGGAAGGTGTTGGACGATTGCGGCGCCAAATTGAGGCCGAATCTCTCACTTCGCTTGCTTGCCCAAGAACCCGAGCACCGCTGCATTGAACAGATCGGGCTTCTCCCAATAGGTCGAATGCCCTGACTCCGGCGCGATCATCACCTCGCTGCCGGGAATGTGCCGCGCCACCATGCGCAGGATCGAAGGCGGCGTGATCAGGTCCGCATCGCCGGTAATGAGCAGCGTCGGGATCCGCATGGCTTCGATCTTCGCGGTGGTGATCTCGTTGGCGACCTGCTGGCGATACTCAGCGCCGGTCACCGCCTTGTGGGCAAGCTCGGCCCACAGACGCGCGCCCTCCGGATTGGCTGCCCGATAGGAGGGGCCGAGCTCGCGAAACTCGACCGGCATGTGGTCGAAGCCCTTGGTGCGGATGTTGACGGCCGCTTGCGCGATCTCGCCGTCGCGAACGCCGGCGGCGTTGTCGGCGACCACGAGACCGGACAGGCGGTCGGGATGTGAAAGCGCATAATCGACCGCGATCGTGCCGCCGGCAGCGGACGCAACCAGGCTGAACTTCTTCAGTCCGAGAGACGTCGCCAATCCATCGAGATCGGCCGAGCCGATCCCGGCGTGGCCCTTTTCGATGGGATCTGAATTGAAATAGCTGCGCCGCGAATAACCGATGACGCGGTAGCCGGCTTTGGCGAATGCCGCCTGCTGATAACCCCAGATCAGGCCGCTGCCGGACGCCGGATGCAACAGCACCACCGCCGGGCCGTCCCCGCCCGTGTCCCAATACCAGAGATGCGTGTCGGCAACAGCTGCGAGCCCTTCACGCGCGGGGGCCTGTGGCGGCACCAACGCGTTCGCTGTTGGCTGCGCCACGGCTATTCCGGCGCTCCAATAACCGAATATCGCCGCCAACAATGAAGCGAGGCCCTTAAGACGGCGCGAGGCACGCGCCGCTTGGGTCGCACCGACCACATCATGACTTATCGGCATCGCATTTCCTCCATCGTTGACAGCAGGGGCGAATGCAATAGGCTTTGCGATAATCGCAGCGAACTTGCGCCTTCCGCAAGCGCTCGGCCCAGAATTGCTCAGCCGGGATATCGTCGATGATCGCGCGCATCGCGCTTCTTGCCGTGTTGGCGTCCTGGCTCGTGTTGCCGGCAAACGCAGCGCCGGCGACGGTCGCCGAGATCGCCAATTACGCGGGCGCCGACCGGCAGCAAATGCTCGAGGATGGCGCCCGTCGCGAAGGGAGCCTGATGCTCTACGCGACCGGGACGCAGATCCAGCCCCTGCTCGATCGTTTCATGCAGAAATACCCTTTCATCAAAGTTTCCATGCCACGCGCCACCTCGATCGACGTCACCCGCAAGGTGATCGAGGAGTATGCCGCCGGCCTCTATCAGGTCGATGCCTATGAGCTTTCCTCCTACGGTCTCGTAGTGCTGCGGGAAGAAGGATTGCTGCAGCCGTTCTCCTCGCCCGAGCTTGCCGCCTATGCGCCGAGCACGATCGAGCCCGGCCGCAGCTGGGTCAGCGTGCGCGAGAGCTATCTCGGCATCGGCTACAATACCCAGAAGATCAGCGCCGAGGAGGCGCCAAAATCCTACCAGGACCTGCTCGACCCGAGATGGAAGGGCAAGATGGCGATCTCCGGCTCGCTCTCGACGTCCGTAAACTGGTTCGGCGCCATGTTGATCTCGCTCGGTCGCGATTATGTGCGCAAGCTCGGGCAACAGGACATTCGCATTTACGAGCTGACCGGGCGCGCGCTCGCGAACCTGATGATAGCGGGCGAAGTGCCGCTCTCGCCCACCATCTACAATTCCCACGTCGAGGCGAGCCGCGCGCAAGGTGCGCCGATCGCCTGGAACGTGCCGGGCCCGGTGCCGGTGACCGACACGTCCGCCGCGCTGGCGCTCAAGGCGCCGCATCCGCACGCCGCCATGCTGCTCGTCGATTTCCTGCTCTCGGCCGAAGGACAGGCGATGTACCGCGATCTCGGCTACGCGCCCTCACGAACCGGCATGGAGCCCAAGGACCTGCCGCCTTTGCAGAAGCTCTACCTCACCAACCGGCCCAACTACGTGCAGGAGTTCGAGCAGTGGACCGCACTGGTGCGGGAGATGATCTTCAAGGGCGGGAAGGTTCCGCGCTGACAGCATCACCGCGGGCTTGACCCGGCGATCCATCTGCTTGCGAAATAGGATGGACCCGCGGGTCACAAGGGCGTTTACGCCCGCCTGTGACGGGCTATGCCCGCGGGTGACGATCGGCTTACGGGCTACGATATGGCCCAACAATGAGGAATGGATGTTCGAAGAATACCTGCCCCGCCACAAGATCGGCTGCCTCACCCCGCTCGCGGTCGTCGAGAACGCGGCCTATGAATTCTACCGCCTGGCGCCGCCCGGCCTCATGCTGGTGATGGTGTCAGTCGGGCTCTCGGAATTCTCGCGCGAGGATGTCGAGCGTGTGTTTGCTCCGCTCGACAGCTATCTCGACATGCTGATGGAGCGCGACGTCGACATGGTGATGCAAAATGGCGTGCCGCTGCCCTTGCTGATCGGCCTCGATGCGCATGACCGTATGATCGGCCACATGGCCGAGCACACCGGTCTGCCGGCGACGTCGACGGTGCTGGCGGTCGGCCGCACGGCGCGCCAGCTCGGCTTGAAGAAAGTCGCGCTGGTCAACAAATGGTCGGATGCGATGAACCGCACGCTCGGCGATTTTCTCGCCCGCGAAGGCGTTGCGGTCGCCGGCGTCGCCAACAAGTCGCTCGCGCCGGCCGAATTCGTGAAGATCAGCGCGCGGGATCAGATGCAGCTTGCCTATGATCTCGGGCGGCGCGCCTTGGTGGAAAATCCCGATTGCGACGGCGTCTATATCGGTGGCGGGACCTGGCTGTCTGAGCCGGTCGCCTCCCTCCTGGAAAAGGAATTCGGCAGGCCGGTGATCTGCAACCAGGCCGCCATGATCCGCGATGTTCTTCACATTCTCGGCGACTGGAAACCCATTCCGGGCCACAGCCGGGTGCTCGCTGCGCCGTAGGTCCCACGTTTGGTGTCATCGCCGGGCTGCGTCCCGGCGATCCCGATCAGTGACGTCAGCGCCGTCCTGACCGAGATGGTTGGAACAAGTCAGAACAAGTCCGGCCATGACACATCCTGATAGTGCGAGAGGAGGAAATAGATGCCTATCCGTCCAGTGATTGGCGCGCTCGCCTTGTTGGCCGGGCTGAATATCGCGCTGTCCAGCGCCTTGGCGTTCGACGAACCCAAATATCCGCAGTGGCGCGGCCAATGGCAGCGCATCGGCGGCATTCAATGGGACCCAAGCAAGAAGCTCGGCCGCGATGAAGCGCCGCCGCTAAAGCCGGAATATCAGGCGCTATTCGAGGCAAGCCTCGCCGACCAGGCCCGTGGCGGCCAGGGCAATGATCCGACCTTCACCTGCATCCCGCCCGGGATGCCCCGCGCCATGACGGTGGTGTTCCCCATGGAAATCCTGATCATGCCGGACACCACCTACATGATCATCGAATACGACAATCAGGTGCGGCGCATCTACACCGACGGGCGCGCCTGGCCGAAGGATATCGAGCCGGCATTCGCCGGCTATTCGATCGGGCAATGGACGGACCTCGACGCGCAAGGCCGCTACAACACGCTTACGGTCGAGACCCGCGGCTTCAAGGGACCGCGCTCTTTTGATGCAAGCGGGATTCCGCTCGCCGAGGACAACGCCACCGTGGTCAGGGAGCGCATCTATCTCGACAAGGCCGACAGTGATCTGTTGCACGACGAGATCACCACCATCGACAACGCGCTGACCCAGCCGTGGACGGTTCTCAAGACCTACCGCCGCGCCCGCAACCCGATCTGGTTCGACTACAACTGCCCCGAAGGCAACCACCACGTGCGCATCGGCAAAGACAACTACTACGTCAGCGAGGATGGCGCATTGTGGCCTTCCAAGAAGGGGCAGGCACCTCCACGCCTGGAGTATTTCGAGAAGCAACAATAAACAGTGCAACCGGCCGCTACGCTGCAACGCAAGAATTTTCCTGATTTAACAGGCGCGAAAACAGGAGCAGCTCCTGCTGCACTGCGAAATCGCGTGAAGCGACCGCTTTCATCCGGCAGACGCTGCCGCGCGCGGCAGACGCTGCCAGGCCGAGAGACCCGCTCCAGGCGATTTGTCCGCGACAAGCGTGGATGCTGGCGACCGGCGCAGGGGCATGACTCCAGAGTTTGGCGTCAGCAACCTTCAGAATGCCCGCAACGGCGCAATTCCCGAGTTTGAATTTCGCGAGTACACTGAGTTGCGGCAGCTCGTCAACAGGACTGTCGCCTTGTCAGCCGCAGGCACCGAGCCCCGATGCGCCAAGCCAATGCTGCAATGATTGCCGTTGCTGCCGCGATGCTTGCGCTGGCAGGCCCGGCCGCGGCCGCCGGCGCCTTTTCCTGTGACAAGCAGTTCGAGGCGCGGGTGCAGAGCGACGTCATCGATCCCGAGCTCAAGAGCTGGATCGTCGATACGGCGCGCCGTTTCTATCAGGATCGCTCGCAGGCCTTCTCACCGGACCGACGTGCCGCTTGCGCGGGCCTGGCCTGTGTCAGCGAGGCGGACATCGTCGCCAAGGTGGCACGGCAGTGCAGCCGCTCGCCGGACGAGACACTCGAGCTTGCGGTGCAAGCATCTCTGCGCGACATAATCCTGCCGGTGATCGGCTGCGATGCGCGTTGCGCGATGCGGCTTCGCGCGCACTAACCAACCACAATACAAGATTAGACATCTCGTCCACCGTCCACCTCCAGCACCACGCCGGTGACGAACTCGGCCTCGTCGGAGGCGAGATAGAGGCAGGCATTGGCAATGTCGACCGGCCGCGACAGGCGGCCGAGCGGAATGGTGGCGATGAATTTGGCGCGGTTCTGTGGGGTGTCGGGCAGGCCCATGAAGGATTCGAGGAGACCGGTCTCGCCGAGCACTGGCGCCACGCAGTTGACCCTGATCCGGTCGGGCGCGAGCTCGGCCGCCATCGAGCGGGAGAGGACATGCACCGCGCCTTTCGAGCCGTTGTACCAGGTCAATCCCGGGCGCGGACGGATAGCGGCGGTCGACCCCATGTTGATGATCGATCCCCCGCCCTGGCGGCGCATCAGCGGCACCACCGCGTGTGTCATATGGAAAATGGATCGCACATTGACAGCATAGATCTTCTCGAACTCGGCTTCGCTTACCTCGGTGAGCGGACGGTTGCGGTGGGTCCAGCCGGCATTATTGACCACGATATCGAGGCGACCGTGACGCGCGAGAGTATGCTCGACCGCCGAGCGCACGTCCTCGGAGCAGGTCACATCGCCGGTGATCGCAAGCGCCTCAGAGCCGATGCCGGCCGCAACCGCCTCTGCCCGGGCGCCATCGATATCGAGGAGCACCACGCGCGCACCTTCGCGCGCGAAAGTGCGGGCGATCTCCGCGCCGAAACCGGAGGCAGCTCCAGTCACGAGCGCAATTTTGTCGGTAAGCCGCATCTAGCCCTGCTTTCAAAGTCCGTGCGCCATCGCGGCATCCAATTTACACGAACTTCGCAAGCAATGGGGATGCCCCGGCGACATAAGGGCGTCTACGCCCGTTTTCGACGGGCTATGCGCGGGCATAACTCCGGACGGGCTATTCAACGCAATCGGAGAATCCGCTAGCCATCCGGCTTGGCCGGCGGCCCTCTCTCCAGCACGTCGCGTTAGGGATGCTTTGATCTGCGGATTTCCGCAGTCACCGCCATTGCCCCGCGGCCAGCGTCGTGTCGACCAGGCTGCCGCCGACAAACCCCATTTGCACCGACGTGGCCACCAGGCTCATGACCAGCGCAAGCCGCGCAGCGCTCTCCCCCAACGCGATGCCCGTCAGGCCGACCATAGCGAGCTCGAGTGCGATGACCGGAATCAGGACAAAGACACCGAAGCGCATTCCGAACGCCGCGCCAATCAGAATGCTGAGCGTCGAAAGATTCAACATTTGCACCCTCCGCCGAATGCGCCTCTCACGAAAGCACTTCGAGACGGCGATCTCGAGGATCCACCTCGAGACAACGCCGGTCCGAAACGCCAACGTCAGGAAAAGCACATTCGCCCCAATCGCGTTCCCACCCGATCACGCGAAGTTGTTATTGTACCTCAGCTATGCGGCGGCCCAATCAAAATCACGCCATGAGCTGAACAATTTTTTGGCAAATTTGCCTGCGGCAACATGACTCTATGTAATCGATTTCTTCCTTGCATGATAGTCCCGCCGACCGCGCCTCGTGTTTTCACCTGGCGGAAAAAGGCTCTGTACCGGTGTAATCGATTTGAAATCCCTATCCTTTTGCGGCCCGCGAACGCCTTAAAATCCAAATCTCACATAGTTGCTGATGTCCTCGCTTCCACGCCTCACCTGCTGGCGAGCCATAAGGCTGCGTTATGCTTAAATCATCAGATAAGCGATCCAGCGGGCGCTCGCGACCACCGTCATCCAGCCGGCGAGCGAAACGGCGCCGGCCAGGCGTGCGGCGAGCGGCGGCTTGGCGTCGCGATCCCATTTGGCGATGCTCGGATAAATGAGAAAGCGGAACACGAGCATGTTGAGGCCGATCAGCGCCAGCACCACGAATTTCATGCGGAAGGCGAAGTTCACCGAATAAGCATGAGCCTGCGCGGTAAACAGAAGGCAGCCAGAAATCGCCGCCACCATGAAGGCCACCCAGGTCACGGGAACGACATCGCGATAGAGGTCGCTGACAGCCGCGTTGCGCGCAAGAAGGCCGAGCAGACGCAGATCGATGATGGCGATCATGCCGAACACGAAGGTCGTGGCGGTGACGTGAACCATCTCCAGGGCCGGGAAGCCGAACGGCCCATGCGAGATCATTATCGCGAGCGGCGTGTCTTCGAGCCAGTTCAGGATGTCCTTGAGCACCGCCGCCCCGCCCCTCGCGATTTACGACATCATCCGCGTCATCATCAGCGCAAACCAACGGCCGCGACCGGCGAGCGTCACGCCGACCCAGAGCACGAGCGCCAGCGTCGCAAGCAGGGGCGTAAGCACGCTCTGATCCTCTTTGCCGCCGCCGGCAAGATCGCCGCCGTGGCGCGGCCGGATCGCAAAGCCGAGCGCGATCGTCGCCGCAATCGCCACCCCCATGGTCACCATCTTGATCTGAAACGCCAGATCGCCCAGCGCCCGGCGTGGAGTGTAGAGCATGAGCAGGATGCCGCTCAGCGTCAGCACCACAAGAGCGCCCCAGATCCAGGGCTGGAAGCGGCGCGCCATGGCGGGCGTGGCAAGCGAGCGCGAAAGCCCCCAGGCTTGCAGGTCAATCATCACCACAGCGGAAAGGATTAGTCCGTTGGCCAGAATATGGATGATCTGCAGCCACGGGGCGAGCCAATTGAGCCGGCGCAGGGCTTGGCCCACAGGCAGGCTCGTCAGCCACGCTGCAAGCTCGGCCATCCCGTTTCCCCAAGAACTCAGAAAGCTGACTCGATCGTATCAGAGCGGCGCAGCCGGGACGACAACCTCGGGGTCATGCCTGCACAAGAACGATTACCAGCCGGCCGAGGACGCGAGGCGGCCGAAGCGCCGGGACCCAGAGTCCTTGGCGGATGCGAGGGCGGGTCGCGCTATGGGCTCCTACCTACGCAGGAGCGACCGAGCTTCCTTCAGTCTCCGCCGCTCCGCCTGCTACGCCAGGGCCGCTTCCTGGGCGGTCGCTCGGGCTTGGCTGGGAAGGGGGTCGTGCAATCCCAGGATGCGCCGGGCGTTGTCGTAGAAGAGCTTCTGCTTGTCCTCTCTGGACAGCGGTATCTCATCGAGCAGCTTGAGCGCGGTCGCCGGATCCCAGCACGGATAATCGGTGCCGTACATGACGTTATCGATGCCGAAATAATCGATGGCGAACTTCATGCCCGGGACATGCGGGGAGACCGTGTCCGTATACATGCGCTTGATGTAGGTGCTCGTGGGCTTGGGCAGCCGCGCGGCCTTGGTGTTCTTGTCCATGCGGCCGGATTGGTAGGGCAGCGCCCCGCCCGTATGCGACATCACGATCTTGAGCTTGGGGTGCCGCTCCATGAGGCCGGACAGAATGAGCCGCGAGGCGGCAGCGCTCACCTCGATAACACGGCCGAGACTCAGATGCAGGGCGCCGTCATAGCCTTCGAGCAATTCCTCGAAAATGGCGTCGGTCGGATGCAGGAACAACGGCACGCCGAGCTCTTCGACTCGGGCATAGAACGGCTCCAGCCGCTCGTGGTCGATGCGCGGATCGCTGCCGACACTGCCCGGAAGATTGGCGCCCATCAGGCCGAGCTTCTTGATCGCGTGGTCGAGCACCTCGATGGCGATGCCGGTATCGACCAGCGGTACCGCGGCGCTCGCCCAGAGCCGCCCCGGATATTTGCGCTGCGCCCCCGCCATCTCCTCGTTCCATAAGGTGGAAACGTCGCGCCCTTCCGCGGGCGAAAGGTCCGAGAAGGCGACCGAGAGCGGGCCGATGGAGCACACAACATCGACCTGATGGCCGAGGCCATCCATGTGCTCGAGCTGCCGGTCGAGGTCGAACCATTCCGCCCAGCTGTTGACCGGCTGACCGAGATTGGCGCCGCGACGATAGCTATAACCGCCGCGGGCATTGCGCTCGGCGCGGGGAAAGTCCTTGCGCTTGCAGAACTGATCGAGAACCGACCGCGGCCACCAATGAAAGTGGGAATCGATAATGTGCATGCGCGGCTCCTGCCCGGCTTGGACGTTTCATCCCTGATTTGTTTGAACAATTCTAGGGAGAGGTGCCGGCCCGGTCAATGCGAAGGCGCTGGCCGCTTCGAGACGCCTGCAGCCAATGGTGCGGCGAGACGCGAACAGGCTTACTCCCATTCGCAATTTCGCCGCGCGGGCGCCGGCGGAGGCCAGACAGGCAATCAGCGCTATCCAAGCAAACGACGAGTGGACCGATTGAATCATTTTTGGAGTGTCGGAGCCGTGCTGGTTACGAGCCCTCGGGGGGCTTGGCGGCGACGACTGCGCTTTCGTTATTGCGCGCCGTCGCGTGCGCGGCCCGCCGGGGGTCGGCGAGCAGCAAAGTAACGTCGGCGTATCCTCAAGGGTAAATCCTCACCATCCGGGCTGCTTCCGATCGCTGCGGCCCGGAGAAACCCTACCCCCCGCGGCGAATGCGCATCAACAAGCATTACAATATATAACAACCAGTTAGATGAGAATCTGGGTCCATATAACTAACCGGCGTCCGCGCACTATGTCGTGGTTCGAACTTTCTTGCTGACGTTACGCAAAGTTTATTCTAAGTTGGCCTAGGCGGGGACGACGGACGCACGACGGGAATCAGAACGGCGCGTTGCAAGCGACTTCTAGAGTGAGGGCCAACAACAGGGGCGGTTCATGGCGCCGAGCAGCAGCAAGCGCTCCTCCAGAGTTGCGGCGCGGTCGCAGTTGCGCGCGCATGGCGCACGCAGGACGGCCAAGATCGTCCCCAAAGCACCAGCCAAAGGACCTACTAAGAACGCCGCCAAGCTCTACCGGCGGGCTGAGATTCGCCGGCCGCGCTCACAAAAGCGCGGAGGAGGCAAAACCAGCGCGCAAAGCTATACGGCGTGGGCAACCTTTTCCGCCGCCGGCCAGGCCGCGTTCGGCTACGGGACCTATTTCACCGATAGCGAGCCCCGGAGCTGAGCGCGGCTGCTATTTTGCAGCCGCCGGCTGATAGGGGCCGAGCTTCGCGACCGCCGCCTTCACAAACGACGAATCCACCACGCCGTCGGCGCTGACGTCCTTGCTCTCGATCAAGCCGAGCTCGCGGAAGAAGGCGAGGTCGCGCTTGAGGCCGGCAAGGTTCACCTCTCCGTTCGGATTGACTGCGCTCGGAATGATGCGGCGGACCAAGGCCGGATCCTTGATCGAGGTGTACTTGGTGAGGATCGGGATGATCTCGTCGGCAGCGGGGCCGGCAAGGTGCCCATCCTTGAGGGCGTCGTTGTAGAGGCGGATGCCGCGGATATAGGCCCGCATGAAGCGCTCGGCCACATCGCGATTCTTGGCGAAGCGCTCGGAATAGAACACGACCGCGGTCTGCTGGTCCGGATAGCTGACGTCATTGCCGACGATCCGCACCGCCGCGCCCTGCTCGATCTCGAGCGTCATGGTCGGCTCATTGCTCATCGCCGCATCGATCCCCTTGTTGAGAAAAGCCGGCAGGTGCTCCGGGAAGCCCACATAGACGACATCGACATCGCTGTATTTGAGTCCGCCCATCTTCAGCGTCTCGTTGAGGGCCGAGGCCGTCCCGGTGCCGGGCGCACCGATCGCGACCTTCATGCCCTTGAGATCGGCAATGGTCTTGAAGCGGCCGGAATCGACCAGGTCCTTGCGCACCATCAGCGACGAATAGCCGTAACCCGGCTTCATCGAGCTTTCGTCCGCCACGATCTTGGTGTTGATGCCGCGCGCGACCGAATTGTAGAAGCCGGCCGAGACCGTCCCGCCGGCGACATCGAGATCGCCGACGCCGAGCGGCGCCATCATCTGCGCCGCCGAGGTGAACGGCGTCATGGTCACCGCGATGCTTTCGTCGCGGAAATAGCCCTTGGCATCGGCCACGTAATACCCGACGTCGCTCATCGTGCGGGCGATCCCGATCCGCACCTGCGCGGTCTCGGCGGCGGCCGGCGGCCAGGCGGGGCCAACCAGAAGAGCTAACGTCAGGGTCAGGCCGACCACCGCGCCGGACAGCCTCGGCACGCGGCGCGCCGGACCACTTCTTTCATGCGGATGAGCGATCATTTGAGCACCTCGCAAAACTTGTTGCCGCCACATTTAGCATCGGAAACTTCTGTTGTCATGCGGCTGCGGCGTCTTGTCCTCTCCTTCCGCGCCATCGTGCGTTAATACTCGATACGTAGCACGTATCAACCCGGCTCCGTCGACGCAGCGTTCGATGATCCAATCGTTCAAATGCTCGGACACGCGGAGAATTTGGCAGGGTCAATCGCGAGCCGGAGGTTTCCGGGCGAGATTCAAGACAGGGCGTTGCGTAAGCTGCGTCAGCTTGATGCCTCGGCGACATTGGATGACCTGCGGAACCCGCCTGGGAATCGATTGGAGGCTCTCAAAGGCGACCGGATCGGCCAAATGAGTATAGGCATCAACAATCAGGGGCGAATCTGCTTCCGTGGGGACGGTCGCGACGCCCAAGACGTTGAGATTGTGGACTATCATTAGGAGCTCTGAGGACAGGACCATGGCACAGCTTAACAATCCCCACCCGGGCGAGATCTTGAAGGAGGAGTTCCTCAAAGAGACCGGCATGAGTCAGAACCAGCTCGCTCACGCCATTGGGGTTCCGGGAAACCGCATCCATGCGATCGTCAATGGCACGCGCAATGTTACCGGCGACACGGATCTGCGCCTGTGCAAGTTCTTTGGCTTGTCCGAGGGCTATTTCTTGAGGCTGCAGAACGCGTACGATACGCTCGAGGCTAAGCGCCGGATTGCAACGGAGCTGGCCAAGATCAAGCCTTACAAGCCCGGCCGAGCGGCTTAAAAGGAGCCAGAGACAGCGTCATGCAAGCGCCCCGCTACGATCGCGCGCATGAGGACGTCGGCAATATCGTCAGCCTCGGCCACGTCAACACAATGGTCCCCGAGCAGAGCGCCGCGACGCTGTTCTATGTGAGCGGCCTCGGGCTCACGCGCGATCCCTACATGATGACCTCGACCGACAACATGTGGATCAATGCCGGGCAGAGCCAGTTCCATCTGCCCAGCGGGCCGAGCGAGGTGTTACGCGGTTCGACCGGCTTGGTGTTGCCCGATCCGGAAGCCCTGCTCGTGCGACTTGCGCAACTGCGTCCCGCGCTGGCCGGCACCCAATTCGACTTCCGCGAAGGCAACGATGGTGTCGAGGCCGTCTCGCCGTGGGGCAACCGCATCCGTTGCCACGCGCCCGACCCGTACCGCTTCGGTCCCGTCCAGCTCGGCATGGCCTATGTGCAGTTCGACGTCGCGCCCGGCACCGTGGCAGGCATTGCGCGGTTCTATCGCGAGGTGCTGGACGCGCCGGCCGAAGTGCGCGAGGGCCCCGCCGGAGCAAGCGCCCGCATCACGGTCGGCGCCAACCAGTCCCTGGTCTTCGCCGAGACCGGCGCCCCGGAAAAAGCCTATGACGGTCATCATGTTCAGATCGACGTGGCAGATTTCTCCGGCCCGCATGGTCGCCTTATCGAGCTCGGGCTCATCACCGAGGAAAGCAATCAGCACCAGTACCGCTTCCGCGACATCGTCGATCTCGAGACGCGGCGGGTCTTGTTCACAATCGAGCACGAGGTGCGCAGCCTCAAGCATCCGATGTATGGGCGCGTGCTCGTCAATCGCGATCCGGCGCAGACCGCAATGAATTATCGCCCCGGCCGCGACAGCCTGCCTTGGTCGATGGAGTAGCCATCTGGAGCTGCAATTTTCTTTTCAGCCGCGAGCCGCCGGGAAACTCAGCTCACCACGTCCGGTTTCCGAGCAACTTCGATCGCGCTTTGCTCGATTTGAGGCTTTCTCAGTCGGGCCATTTGCGGACCCAAGCGTTGCCAGCGAATGGCACGCACTTCTCGGGCTCGCAGCAGCATTGCCACCCGCTTCGACGCGGAATTATAGTTCAGCATCAGTTACGCAACTTTCGGATTTATTCGCCAAGCATCGTCATGACCGGACAGGCAACGACGCACAAGATTATTCCATTCCTAGTGTTTTTCTTGTTTTTGGCGATCCTCTTCTTCCGAGAATATCGGCGCTCCAAAAAACGCATTGCTTTTGCCCGAGGGAGAGTGCTCCGGGTTCGCATTGGGAACCGCGGGGTTCGTGAGCCGGAAGTTGAATTTTGGGATTTGCGCGGTCAGCGAGTTGAGTTTATCGGCGGAGGCGCGAGTTGGAATACCTGGCCTGAGGGAAGCACTGTTCAGGTATTCTATGACCCCGAAAACCCGACTAACGCTAGCATAGAACCGACCGCCGGGATGAGTTTCTTTTGGGTCATTCTCGGCTTGGCCGGTGTTCTTTTTTTCGGGCTGATCGCGTATTCAACAATATTTGGGAACTGAGAGCGAAGGCCGCTCCGGGTCATCTGGGCTCATCCGCGGACCTCATAATCAAGAGACTCCAATATCGTCTTGAGCTGATCGAACCGGGAGTTCTGCCAGAAGAGCGCAATCCAAAATACCATGAACTTTGGATAGGTCGGGACCGTGTGCACGATTTGCAGGCCGATCGAAAACAAGCCTCGGAATTTGACTAGGCTTGAGATGTTGCTCCTCGCGAAGACGTAGTTGCGGCCGAAGCATGAAAGGCACAACGCATTCCGGCCGCCTGAAAGCCGAGCAAAGGGTATCGTAGCATTCCCCCAATTAACTCTCGCGCCCCCGATTATGCAGAAGGTCGGATCGCCCGGAGTGTATCGGGGTTCGGAGCCACCTAACCACCAAAAGAGAGGCGCGTGCGGCTCCACGTTTAGCTCCAAGCGCATCCAATCAATGGCTATCGATGGGTAGTGGCAAGAACTCTGAAAGTCCAACCGAAGATGAAGTTTCCGCTTCGGGTCATTGAAGAACCCGCTCGCGCGGGAGCGCGCTGTGCGCGAAGCGAAGCGAGCTGCGATGGTGGCGCTAACCAACTGATCAATATGCGCTGACGGGGCGGGCGTCCCGTCCTGAGAATTGGGGGTTCCAACACTCCAACCTCAGGACAGGAGCCTTCGATGGGCGACAAGCCTATCAGCGATCTTCGCCGCCGCCTGATCGCGGACATGAAGGTGCGAACCTTCGGCGACAAGACGCAGCAGGACTATATCCGGCATATCGAGGCGTTTGCCAAATTTCTCGGCCGCTCGCCCGATAGCGCGACCGGCGACGACATCCGCCGCTTCCAGCTTGCGCAGGTCGAAGCGGGCGCGCAGCCACCGAAGATGAATGCGCAGGCCTCGGCGTTGCGCTTCTTCTTCACCATCACGCTCGGCCGCGCCGATCTTGCCCATCAGCTGGCACGCACAAGCTATCCGCGCAAGCTGCCGCGGGTGCTGACCGAGGATCAGGTCGCCAGCCTGCTCGAAGCCGCACCCGGTCCAGGTCTCAAGTACAAGGCCGCGCTCGGCATCGCCTACGGTGCTGGCCTGCGCGGCTGCGAGGTCGTCTCGCTGCGGGTTGGCGACATCGATTCGCAGCGCATGCTGATCCGAGTCGAGATGGGCAAAGGCCGCAAGGATCGGCACGCCATGCTGTCGCCGCAGCTGCTTTCGTTGCTGCGCGCCTGGTGGCTGCAATGCCGGTCGAGGGCCGGCATCCGAAACCTTTCACAGGAAGAGAAAGGCTCAAAATGAGAAAATCTGGCCCGCCTTTCCTCTGATTGCGGAAGTGCAAACCCGATCCTAATCGCGTCACTCACCCACCGGGCTGCGCGCGTCCACCTCTGCCCGCAAGCGGAGCGAGGCGGAAATGCCGCACGCCGAATGCGATCATCCAGCCGCCGGCTCGGACAGGTAAGGCCCGCGCTGGGTGACGCTATTGCTCCTTGAGCAGCTTCCCTAACGCCGCCACCACCGGCTTCGGCATCTGCTTCGTTTCCCGCGTGATCGCATCCATCTCCTCGCCGGTCGCCGGCTCGATGGTGATGTTGCGCTTCTGGCAGGCAGCCAGGAATTCCGGATCCTTGACCATCTCCTGGAAGGCGGTGCGCAATGCGGCCAGGCGTTCCGGCGGCACGCCCGGCGTGGTCAGGATCGAGCGGCCGATCTCGGCGGTGCCGGCGATGGCGCGCAGCACCGAGCGCCCCTCGTCGCTCTGGGCAAGCTCAGGCAGCGTCGGTACCTGCGGCAACAGCGGATGCCGCTTGAGGGCATTCTGGTAGAGGATCACGGCGGCGTCGCCCTTGATCCAGTCCGGATGCGCGGCGAGCAGGCCTGGAATGCCGACCGCCGAGACGAGCTCGACCTCGCCGCGCTCGGCCGCCAGCATGATCTCGTTGGTGCCCTTGTAGCCCTTCACCAGCTTGAATTTGGAGCCCGCATAGGCGTTGAGCGCCAGCGGATAGAGCACGGTGGTCGAGCCGCCGCCGGAGGTGCCGGTGATGATCTCGCGCTGGCGCGCATCCTCAAACGACTTGATGCCGGTGCGCTTGAGGGCGACGCCGACGTCGATATTGGTGGCGAGGCGGCCGATATAGGGCAGCTTGGTCGGGTCGATCGTGCTCTTCTCGTCGGTGACGGCATCGACCGCGAGCGTCTGCGCCACGCTGCCGAAATAGGTGCCGTCCCTGGGCGCGACGTCATAGAGATAGTTGACCGCCTTGAAGCTGCCGGCGCCCGGCATGTTCTGCGGAATGATAGTCGGATTGCCGGGCAGATGCTTGGGCATGAACTCTGCGAACAAACGGCCATAGATGTCATAGCCGCCGCCCTCGCCGTAACCGATGAGGATGTGCAGCGTCTTGCCGCGGTAGAAGTCGGCAACGGATTGGGCGCGCAGCTCGGGCGATGTGCCGAGCAATGCCAGTCCCACGAGAAAGAACGGCGCCAAGACCGTCCACAACATCCGTTGCACCGCGCTCATCTGACCTTCCTCTTCTCTTCCCCGCCCCTATTACTCCGCATATCCGGCGCGCAACCGGCGGCATCTTGTCTCATTCAAGCGCGTGTTCACTTCGGAAAACCGGCATCCACTCACGCTTTCGCAAGGGCTTTTCCGGAATAGCGCTCGCTCGCCTATCTCTCTATCGCTGTCGCGCGACCTTCCGAACCATATAGTTGAAAAGGTTAATCTGGTTCTCAGCGCGGGTGATGCGTTTCTTCGCCTTGGCTTCCTCCGGCGAGGTCACGAGCTTGGCGCCGCCCGCCGACTCGGCGACGAGCTGCATCCAACAAGCTTTCTCCAGCACCAGCGCGTGATAGACCGCCTCCTCGATGGTGCGCCCCACCGTGACGATGCCGTGGTTGCGCAACAGGAGCGCCTGGTGCTCGCCGAGGCAGCGCGCCACCGCCTTGCCGAGCTCCTGGGTGACGATGAGATCGGTCGTGTCGGAGAACACCGGCAGGCCGTCGGAAAAGGCGGAGCCCGGATGCCCGACTGGCTGCAGCGGCTTGCCGAGCGCGGAGAAGATCACCGAATAGGGCGCGTGGGTGTGCACGACCGACTGGATCTCCGGGCGCACGCGCATGATCTCGGAATGAATGAAGACCTCGTTATGCCGCGCATGGCTGCCGGAGGTCTTCTCGCCCTCGATATTGATGGTGACGATGTTCTCGCGTGTCATCTCCTCGAGCCCCATGCCGCCGGCCTTCATCAGGATGCGGTTCGGGTCCTCAGGCGTGCGCAGCGTCACATGGCCCATGCAATAGTCACCTTGGCCCTCGGCTTCGAGAATGCGGCCGGCATCCGCCAGGCGGTCGCGCAGCGCGTCGTCGATCGTGATCGTCATCGATTGTCCTTCTTAAGGTCCGCTTGCCTTCGACCCCTACCTTGTCTGGCTCACGGAAGGGGCTGTGAGCTCAGGCAAGCTGATGCCGGTTTTTTCGGCAAAGAGCAACCGGCATTGCAAAGAAAGTTGCCGCAGCGGACCCGCGCCGGCGGCGAGCCTTTACCAATCCGCTTATGGCTTTGCGACTTACCGCCTGCTAACCAACTCCGCTTTCTCGAACCGGGGACCCTCCATGCGCAAGCTCTTCACAATTCTCGCCTTGGTCGCGCTGACCACCTTGGCACCTGTCCGTTCGCAGGCTGAGGACGCAAAGCCCTATTCCGACAACAAAGAAATCAATCTGTTGGTGCTGTTGCCGCCGCCGCCAGCGCCCGATTCAGCACAGACCAGGGCCGAGCTGGCCGAGATCCTGACCATCCAGGTGACCCGCACCAGGGAGATGGAAGCCCGCGCCATCGCGGATGCGAACGAGAACATCTGGCGCTTCGCCGATGTGGTCGACAGCCCCAAGTTCAACGCTGAGGCGCTGCCCAAATTCACCGCCTTCTTTGACCGGATCGTCAAGACCGAGCCTGCGGTCGTCGATCCGGCCAAGGATGTCTGGAAGCGCCTGCGCCCGCACCTCTATTCCGATCTCGTCCGTCCGGTGGTGCCGCTGTCGAAGTCGGGCTCTTACCCTTCGGGCCATGCCACCGTCGGCACCCTGATGGGCATCGAGCTCGCCAACATGCTGCCGGAGAAGCGCGCCGCCATCATGGCCCGCGCCTGGGAGTTCGCTCACAACCGGCTGGTGGGCGGCATCCATTATCCGTCAGATATCGAGATGGGCCGCATCTCCGGCACCGTGATCGCGCAGACGATCTCGACCCATGCGGACTTCCGCCAAGAGTTCGAGGACGCCAAAGCGGAGCTGCGCGCGGCGCTCGGATTGAACTGACGCGGATCAGGGCGGGGGCGCCCCTCCCCGGGTTTGACTCTGCCGGCGCGCCATGGCGAGCAGCAGGTCCCAGGCGTTGCGGACGTTGACGACCAACAACATCACGGCGCCTACCGCGAGCGCATCGGCGGCATGATTCGATCCGTTCAGGAACAGCACGGCGCTGACCAGGATAATTGCATAGGCGACAAGCGGGGCAACCCCATAGGCAAGCCGATCCGGCAGGTCAGCGATTCCATCTTTCAGCAGCCGCCGGATGATGAATCCCGCATAGAAAAAACCGGCGGCGGCCGTCAAGGCAAGCAGGATGGCGAGCGAAGCCGCCGTCTGCGCGGGCGCGAGCACCAGCGCGGAGACGAACAGCACGGCGGTGAAATGAAAGGCAACCGGGCTCATATAAGTGCGAGTGGGGCCTGCGCTTTCGCGCGGCAGCGCGCCCGCGCCGATCGACACCGCCACGAACAGGAGGGCCAACAGCGCCGACGCCGCGGTGCCGATGAGCCCGTAGAACTCGTGCCAAGGCTGCAGCATGGATGAGGGCATACACCAGCATGTCGCTGCGGGCGATTGGATTGGCGAACCGAATTTCTCGGTCATTGCCGGGCTTGACCCGGCTTGACCCGGCAATCCTTCTTCTTGCGAAAAGATGGACCCGCGGGTCATAAGGGCGTTTACGCCCCGTCTTCGACGGGCTATGCCCGCGGGTGACGGCCGAGCGGCTAAACATGCGCTAAACCGATTTGGGCCGGTGGCCGCTGACCTCGGCGGCGGCGTCCGCGGCGAGCGGCAGGCAGAACGGCAAGCATCCGAGCACGAGCGCCGCTGCTCCCGCAAAGGCAACGCGGAAATCGAGAAGGCTTAACGCGCTGGCGCCGCGCCAGGCGAGCGACAGGTGCAGTATCACGGCGACGATCGCCACCCCGAATCCGCGGCTCAGCTGCTGCGCCATGCTGGCGATCGAGGTAGCGGTGCTCATCTGCGGATTGGAAATATCCGCATAGGCGATCGCCTGTGTGGCGGTGAATTGCAGCGATTGGAAGAAGCCGGCGATGAGCAGGAGCACGAAGATGAGCGGAGCCGGCGTTGCGCCGGTGAAGAAGGCGCACATGGCGATCGAGGCGGCGCTGATCACTCCGTTGACGATGATCACATTGCGAAAGCCGAAGCGCTTGAGGATCGGCCGCGCCGACGCCTTCATGGTCATGGCACCGGCGGCGCTCGCAAAGGTAATGAGGCCGGAGGCGAACGCGCTCATGCCGAACACGACCTGCAGCAGCAGCGGCAGCAGGAACACCAGGCTGCCGGCGCCGGCGCGAAACAATGAGCCGCCGCCGATGCTGGCGCGGAAAGTCGGTATCCGGAAGATCGACAGATTGAGCAAAGGATACGGATGGCGCCGCAAATGCCGTAGCGCGAAGATGCCGGTGATGAAGCCGACGAGCAACAGCACGACGGCGCTCGCCACGTTGAAACCGCGCCCGATCGCCTCGATGCCGTAGAGGATGCAGGCGAGCGAGACACCGGTGAGGAGGAAGCCCAGCCAGTCGAGCGGGCGCGGGTCATCCTCCTTCGGATTATCGAAGAAGATGCTCACCAGCACGATGCCGAGGACGCCGAGCGGCACATTTACGAGGAATATCCAGCGCCAGGAGAAGTAGGTGGTGATGAAGCCGCCGATCGGAGGCCCTAGCACCGGGCCGAGCTGCGCCGGCACTTGCAGATAAGCCATCGTGCGCACGAGCTGCGAGCGTTCGATGCTGCGAAACAGCACCAGCCGCCCGACCGGCACCATCATGGCGCCGCCCAGCCCCTGCAGCACCCGCGCGGCGGTCAGCTCGATCGCGTTGTTGGAGAGCCCGCACAGGACCGAGCCGACCGTGAACAGGGCGATGGCAGCGCGAAAGATCGTGCGCCCGCCGAAGCGGTCCGACGCCCAGCCGCTGACCGGGATGAACACCGCGACGCTGAGCAGATAGGCCGTCACCGCCACGCTCAGCGCCACCGGGTCGGAATCGAGCGAGATCGCCATCTGCGGCAGCGCGGTGGTGATCACCGTAGCGTCGATCTGCTGCATGATGATTGCCGAGGCCACGATCATGGCGACGACTTTGGGCTTGCCCTCTGGCGACATTTTCAACTGATTGACCCAAATGAACGCCGATCCGCCGGTTTTAGCGGTTAGCGGATCGCTTACCTAGTTTGGAGATGGCTGCCTCTGCTCTCGCCCCCTGGCCTGATCTGAACGATTCCGGCCGCCGGTTCAACAAAACAGTTCCGGAGGTTTGCAAATCTTTCAGGAATTGCATGCAGAAATGTATTCGGGCGGATGTCGGAGCCGTCATCCGTGCGACGGCGCAGAGTCGACCTCAAAGGCCGCGATCTCCGTTGCCCGGATGCGTTTTCCGGCCGGCGCTCCACTCGAGGATCGCCGCAGCTGTCGGATTTGACCTGTGATCGGGAGATTCGGCTTGTTTCCCAGATCGCAGGGGGGTGTAATCCATGCGCCCCTGCGTGGCGAAATCGGCTGAGTCGGGGGGCCCCATCTCGTAAGCGCGTCCAAGTTCGATTCGGGGCTCACTTTGCTGCCCACACAACCATCACCGAAAGCTCAAGAGGAGGAATACAGATGAGTTTGAGAATCAGGACGCTGCTCCTGGCAACCGCGGCCGCCTTGTCGGCAACTGCAGCTGCGCATGCGGTGGAGCTCAAGGAGGTCGGGAAGATCGACGTCAAGTTCGATGCTCCCTTGCAGGCCTTCGACATAGGCTGGTACGACGCCAAGACCGACCGTTACGTCCTGTCCAGCCGGGGCAGCACGAACCCGAAGGAAAAGACCAACCCGGGCAACAACGGCTTGATTATCGTCGATACCACCAATGACAAGCTCATCGGCATCGCGGCCGGCACCACGATGGCGCGTGGCGCCATCATCGTCAACGACGGGGCCGAAGCCTGGGTCGGCGACGGCGACAACACGATCAAGATCGTGGACATGAAGACCAACAAGATCGTCGGCTCGATCCCGACCGAAGCCAATAAGGGCGGCGCCGACGAGCTCAACTATTCGCCCAAGGATAACGTCGTTGCCATGGCATTGCCTGACAACGACCCGCCGACCTTGATCCTGATCAATACCAAGGACCGCAAGATCTTCGCCAAAGTCCCGGTTCCGAACGCCTCCGACGGCTTCGAGCAGACCATCTATTCCGAGGTCGACGGCAATTTCCACACCGTGATTCCGGAGCTGGGCGGCGATCCCAACAAAGGCGGCATGATCACTGTCGATCCGAAGACCGGCAAGCAGGTCGGCGAGATCGCGCCGATCGACAATTGCAAGCCGCACGGCAATTTCCCGGGCGTCGGCAACGAGATCATGATCGGCTGCAATTACGGGCAGACCAAGGACAAGCGCCCGCCCGTGCAGATGATCTTCGACGTCAAGCAGAACAAGATCACCGAGACCATGCCGGGCATCGGCGGCACCGACATGACCGGCGCGGATGCGGGCCTCGGCCTCTACTATTCGGCCGCGTCCGGCAACGGCGAAGGCTCGGCACTCGGCGTCTTCGATGCCAAGACGCATAAGCTGATCCAGAAGATCCCGACCGCCGGCCGCGCTCACTCGGTCGCGGTGAACACCAAGAACCACCACGTCTATGTGCCCGAGGGCACCGAAGGCGGCGGCTGCGGCTGCATCCGGGTCTTCGCCCCGATGTAGATCGCCGACGCGAACCTTTCGCGCATGGCTCGGTAACGCAGGCGGGGCAGTTGCCCCGCCTGTTTTTTTGCCCGCCAGGCTCCTGGCGCGCGGGCCTCTCACCGGCTCGACGCTGCGGTTGCAACAGCCTATTCTTGAAGCTCTGGTGTCGTTGCGGCGAACGCAGATCATCAACACGCGATCGATAACGCGTGCATCCGGGAGGTAGCCATGAAAGTCGACACTCTTGCTCGCGCGGCTCTGATTGCCACGCTAAGCGCAGCGAGCGCCGGCGGTGCGCTCTTCGGCGGCGAAGCGCGCGCGCAAACCGCCGCCCGCAGCCTGCCGATGTTCGAGGTGGATGCGTCGTGGCCGAAAGTGCCCGCCAAATGGAAGCTCGGCGACGCCTCGAGCTTCGCGGTCGACGCGCAGGACAATGTCTGGCTCCTGCATCGCCCACGCACCCTCAAGCCTGCGGATGCCCCGATGGCGGCACCGCCCGTCATGGTGTTCGATCAAGCCGGCAACAACATCAAGTCCTGGGGCGGCGAAGGGGCCGGCTATGAGTGGCCGCAGCGCGAGCACGGCATCCACATCGACTACAAGGGCTTCGTCTGGATCGGCGGCAACAATTGTCCGAGCAACGGCCTGCCCGGCCTGAAGCGGGTTGCCGACGACCAGCTATTGAAATTTACGCAGGACGGCAAGTTCGTCATGCAGATCGGCCACAGCAATCAAAGCAAGGGCAACGCCGACACCGCCAACCTGCATCGGCCGGCGGACGCTTGGGTCAATCCGCAAAGCAACGAATTGTACGTCGCAGACGGCTATGGCAATCACCGGGTCATCGTGTTCGATGCCGATACCGGCGTCTACAAGCGCATGTGGGGTGCGTTCGGCAACAAGCCGATGGACGATGATCACTGCGAGATCGTGAGCCCGAAGAGCTTTCCGGATCCGCAGGGACCGGGGAATTTCAGCATCGTGCACGCGATCCGTGTCGCCAACAGCGACGGGATGGTCTACGTGGCCGATCGCGAGAACAGGCGCGTGCAGATGTTCCTGCCCGACGGCACGTTCGTGAAGCAGCTGGTGCGGACCGATGTTCCGTTCGCGCGCGACCTCGCGCTGTCGCCCGACCGCGAGCAGCAGTTCCTCTATGTGGGCGCCGGCAAGAGCATAATGGTGCTCGATCGCAAGAGCCTCGAGGTGTTGGGCAACATCCAGCCCACCGGCATCCTCGGTGGCGGCCATTTGATCGCCACCGACTCGAAGGGCAACATCTACATCGCCCAGACCACGCAAGGCCTGCAGAAGCTCGCCTTCAAGGGAATGACGACGGCGAGCAAATAGCATCGATTTCAGGAGCCTCATGGTGAGGAGCGCGGGCCTCTCGGCCCGCGCGTCTCGAACCATGGCAACAAGCTCATTGCTTGCATCCGTCCTTCGAGACGGCCGGCGAAGAGGCCGGCCTCCTCAGGACGAGGCCTATCACCGCTGCTTCGGCACGACTCCCTGCGCGAAGCGCGGCGTCGGCGGCACGCCGGCGATCTCGGCGATCAGCTTCCTCACCATCGATTTGCCGAAGGAGCTGTAATCCTCGGCCACCAGCACGAACGAGCCCGGGCCGCCGATGACGTTGTCGCGGTAGTATTTCTCCAAGCCTCCCGGCGGATTGGTGTGCTCGGGGATGCGCGAATATTGCAGCTCGGTCAGGATCGGGATGCCGTTGATCACGATCCCCTTGGCCACCGCCTGGTCGCGCGCCAGCTGCACGTCGCGCCCGGCATTGTTGGTGCCGTCGCCGGAGACGTCGATGGTACGGCGCTCGGCCTGGTACGGAGTCCGCTCGATTTGCGCAGCCGCAAAGGTGATGCCGCCGCCGATCGAGGTGCGATCGTTGAACGAGCGCGGCGCCTCGTAGATGATGTCGCCGAAATGGCGCGCGCTCTCGGCGCTGTCGATGATGCTCCAATCGATCACCAATTTCTGCTCGCCGCCGCCCGACCAGTCGATGAAGCAGATCGCAATCTTCTGGTGCGCGCCGCTCTTGATCGCCTCGAGCACCTGCGGATTGGTGATCGCGGCCGCATAGCCCTCGCGCTGCAACAGGAATTTCGGCTGTTCCATGCTGCGCGACACGTCCATCGCCAGGGCAAGCAGCAGATCGACCTGCTCGGCGGCGCGCGCCGCAGAGATCCCGCTCGCCAGCAAGGCTGTCAGCACCAGTACGCATCGGCAAAATCGCTTCACGGCTGCGCTCCCGGTAATTTGCCGCAAGGCCAAGCCGCGGCACATGCAGCTTCTGTCGCAAGCCTAGTACCCGGAATCACAGCTCGGTGATACGGCGATTTTTGAACCGCCGCTGGTAGACCTTCTTCTTGGTCCAGGCGAACGGGGTGGCCGTCTCATTGTAGGCTGCGATGTATGCATCGATGTGCTC